>OJIW01000023.1_pt1 | contig 124143 bp, 112 predicted proteins | sample 1596041 | NCBI WGS metagenome assembly OJIW01 (sample SAMEA4350119, study PRJEB24818) | metagenome | biome: human; feature: gut; material: faeces | place: Denmark | collected 2013-09 | reverse complement strand
GCCTGGCGGCTGTAGCGCGGTGGTCCCACCTGACCCCATGCCGAACTCAGAAGTGAAACGCCGTAGCGCCGATGGTAGTGTGGGGTCTCCCCATGCGAGAGTAGGGAACTGCCAGGCATCAAATAAAGTGAAGAAGCCCATCCTGCCGGATGGGCTTTTTTGCGTCTGTGTGAAATGAAACCTGCCGGATGCGGCACACCGCCTTATCCGGCCTACGTTGTACTGAACGTATTTTGTAGGCCTGATAAGCGCAGCGCATCAGGCACATTGCGGCTCCGTGGTTATCTTCTTACCCATTGCATAACAAAATCAGCAATTTGCTGTATATCATTAATATCTAATGATGGAACATCCACAGGTAACGGAACATCACTGGCAACCGCGATAACAAACTCATCCATCGCCAACTCTTCAGAACTATGCCCGCAGCCCTCGCGAAAAAGCAGGATCTTCGCAACAGGTTCATGCTTAAATCCCTCAACCAGTACCATATCCAACGTCGAAGCATCCATCCTGCTTACCAGATACGCTAAATCCAGTTCGGGTTCTTCCGGTGTTTCTACCATTAACGCCCAACGTTGCTGACTGGCGACCAGTGTTTGTGCCGCCCCTGCCTTGCGCAGCTCATAGCTATCTTTGCCGGGCTTGTCGATATCCATATTATGGTGAGTATGCTTAATCAATCCGGGTCTAATACCTCTGGCGCGCAGCGCAGGGATCAGTTTCCTTAGCAGCGTGGTTTTTCCCGTACCGCTCCATGCCGCAATGGCAAGTAATGGGATCATGATTTTTCCTGCCATTTTGCGAGTTCTTCAGGTGTGTTCACGTTTACGAATGCATCTTTATGATCGCTGAAATCGACGGCATGACCGCCAGCCTGACGCATAAAAACCATGACGCGTCGTTCACCTGACTGAAGATAATCCTGTAGCAAGGGCTGCAAGGAACGGTGCATCAGGGCAATGGTCGGGTGATCTCTTTCCCCATCATGCACCCAGACGATTGGTGCAGCTTTGCGCTGCTCTTTTAAACGAGAGACCAGATCGTGAGGAATATAGGGCATATCGCACGGGCAGAACAAAAACCAGTCTCCCGCTTGCTGCAGGAATACCGACAGCATCCCGGCCAGTGGGCCAGGGAAATCGGCCAGGGCATCGGGAATCACTTTCAGGCCGCTTTGTTGGTAGATATCCCGGTGGCGATTGGCATTAACGACTACGGTTTCGACCTGCAAAGCGAGGGTATCGGCTACATGCCGCCAAAGCGGTTTACCGTCCAGCTCAAGCAAACCTTTATCCGTTCCGCCCATCCGTCTGGCCTTACCGCCCGCCAGCACAACCCCTGTTATTGCACTATCCAGAATCACTGATATCGCCTCTTTTAATGTGGGATTGACCCTGCTAACGTATCCGTATTGAGCCTAAGGAGCACAACCATGAAATGTAAACGCCTGAATGAAGTTATTGAACTCCTCCAGCCAGCCTGGCAGAAAGAACCCGATCTTAACCTGATGCAATTTTTACAGAAACTGGCGCAAGAGTCAGGTTTTGACGGTGAACTGGCGGATTTAACTGATGACATTCTGATCTATCACCTGAAAATGCGTGACTCGGCGAAAGACGCCGTCATCCCAGGTATTCAGAAAGATTATGAAGAAGATTTTAAAACAGCCCTTCTCCGCGCACGTGGCGTAATTAAAGAGTAAAAGCTTGTAATCGCCGCCACCGAAAGCGCTGCGAAATGATATCCTGAATCATTCGTAGTATTTTCCGGATGATGGGATGAACGACAACGCTTTTACTTTCCAGACGCTACACCCGGATACCATCATGGATGCGCTGTTTGAGCAGGGGATCCGGGTGGACTCCGGGCTTACCCCGCTTAACAGCTATGAAAACCGTGTCTATCAGTTTCAGGACGAAGACCGCAGACGCTTTGTCGTTAAGTTTTATCGCCCTGAGCGTTGGTCCGTCGATCAGATCCAGGAAGAGCACCAGTTTGCGCTGGAACTGGTGAGCGATGAAGTGCCGGTTGCTGCACCGCTGGTACTGAACGGCCAAACACTGTTAAGCCATCAGGGTTTTCATTATGCGATCTTCCCAAGCGTCGGCGGGCGCCAGTTTGAGGCAGATAACATCGATCAGATGGAGGCGGTTGGGCGCTATCTGGGGCGTATGCACCAGACTGGCGGCAAGCGTAATTTCGCTTTCCGTCCCACGATTGGCCTTGAAGAGTATCTGACCGAACCGCGTAAACTGTTTGAACAGGCCCAACTTATTCCTTCAGGGCAAAAAGCAGCCTTCCTGAAAGCAACGGATTCACTTATTACAGTAGTTTCCGAATGCTGGCATACGCGTTTTGCCACGTTACGCCTGCACGGTGATTGTCATGCCGGCAATATTCTGTGGCGTGACGGCCCAATGTTTGTCGATTTAGATGATGCCCGCAATGGTCCGGCTGTTCAGGATTTATGGATGCTCCTCAATGGTGATAAAGCTGAACAACGCATGCAGCTTGAAACCATTATCGAGGCTTATGAAGAGTTTAGTGAGTTCGACACGACAGAAATCGGACTGATCGAACCTTTACGTGCTATGCGTTTAGTTTATTATCTTGCATGGCTGATTCGACGTTGGGGTGACCCTGCGTTTCCAAAAAACTTCCCGTGGTTAACCGGGGAAGATTACTGGCATCGTCAGACCGCAACTTTTATTGAGCAGGCAAAAATTCTGCAAGAGCCCCCCTTACAATTAACGCCAATGTATTAATCGGAGAAACTTGAACATGAAAAAAATATGGCTGGCGCTGGCTGGTATGGTTTTAGCTTTTAGCGCATCTGCGGCGCAGTTCCAGGATGGCAAACAATACATCACTCTGGAAAAGCCTGTTGCGGGTGAACCGCAAGTGTTGGAGTTCTTCTCCTTCTACTGCCCGCATTGCTACCAGTTTGAAGAAGTGCTTCATGTGTCTGATAACGTGAAGAAAAAACTGCCGGAAGGCACCAAGATGACCAAATACCACGTCGAGTTTCTTGGGCCTTTGGGTAAAGATCTGACGCAGGCCTGGGCTGTTGCTATGGCACTTGGCGTTGAAGATAAGGTCACTGTTCCGCTGTTTGAAGCTGTGCAGAAAACCCAGACCGTTCAGTCTGTTGCAGATATCCGTAAAGTGTTTGTCGACGCGGGTATTAAAGGTGAAGACTACGATGCGGCATGGAACAGCTTTGTGGTGAAATCACTCGTGGCGCAGCAGGAAAAAGCGGCGGCTGATTTACAGCTGCAGGGCGTTCCGGCGATGTTCGTGAATGGTCAATACCAGGTAAACCCGCAAGGCATGGATACCAGCAGCATGGATATCTTTGTACAGCAGTATGCGGATACCGTGAAATTCCTGGTTAGTCAGAAGTAAAAGCGAAAGCCGGTCATTGACCGGCTTTTTTGTTTGTGGCTTTAATCGCATCTATTTGCGCGTCTTTCTCGCTCCAGAGCGTATTCAACCATAGCTGAAACCGACGCTTGAAACCTTTATCGTTCACGTAATCACCGTGCAACTCTTCTTGAATTTGCTCCAGGTTCACCCGCACGACAATACGCGTTAATTTGCCGCTCAGCATATCGTAGAAAGGGCGGCTGCTATTTTCCGGGTAGCACAACGTGACGTTCAGCAACTTATCAAACTGCGACCCCAGCACATTCAATGCCATAGCGATACCGGCCGCCTTAGGTGGGAGCAGGTTTTGATAGGGGGAGCGGGTTTGCTCACGTTTCTCGTTAGTAAAGCGTGAACCTTCGACAAAATTTACGATAGTTGTCGGGTGTACGCGAAACTTCTCGCAGGAACGACGCGTTGTTTCCACATCTTTACCGCGCCGTTCCGGATGACGGAGCAGATAGCCGCGTGAATAACGTTTCATAAACGGCATATCCAGTGCCCAGCAGGCCAGACCAATAAACGGCACCCAGGCCAGCTGTTGCTTGAGAAAATATTTATTCATCGGGATGTGCTTACGGAACAGAACGCAAAGCACAACGATATCGGCCCAGCTGTAATGATTACAAATGAGCAGATACCAGTTTTTTTTGCTAAGACCTTCCAGCCCTTCGACGTCCCACTTCAATCGTGGATTGAGGTGTAGAAGTAGCGCCAGACCTTCACACCAGCAATACATCATGAAATTACAGAAGATGGAAACCTTGCGCCAGACGACAGGAACAGGCAAAAGGAGCTTTACAACCCCGGCAAGGATGATCGGCACAGAACAAAAAATCGTGACCAATATGGTCAATACGATACTCAGCAACAGCGTTATCGCAGCGAGTATTCTTGTCATAATTAAATTATTCAAAAGGTTAGCCATAGACAGTGCGCTAAAGAGGCGCAAGAGGCTAATTTTATCAGAAAACGAACCAAATGATGGATCTTCCCTGAATAGAAAAAAAAGGAATATCTATCCACATCAGGAGACAAGCGATAAAAATGGAATAAAATGCTGTAAGTTTCTTTAATTGACTGAGATATATGAAAAAATGTAATTGATCAATAATTAACTTGCTATATTTAAAGCGCTGAAAATTATTTATTCACAAAGTTATCCACAGTTTGATTTGCGATCAAAGCAGAAGAACTGCAAAAGTTTTTCAACAAAAACGGCGAAAAACTCATGTTTTCATCCCGTCTGTGGCATCCTTTACCCATAATCTGATAAACAGGCACGGACATTATGGTTCAGATCCCAGAAAACCCACTTATCCTTGTAGATGGCTCATCTTACCTTTATCGCGCATATCACGCGTTTCCGCCGCTGACTAACAGCGCAGGAGAACCTACTGGTGCGATGTACGGTGTTCTCAACATGTTGCGTAGCTTGATTCTACAATATCAGCCGACCCATGCTGCTGTGGTATTCGACGCTAAGGGTAAAACCTTCCGTGATGAATTATTCGAGCATTACAAGTCACATCGTCCGCCAATGCCTGACGATCTGCGCGCGCAGATTGAACCTCTGCATGCGATGGTAAAAGCGATGGGGCTGCCATTACTGGCTGTTTCAGGCGTGGAAGCCGATGATGTTATCGGTACGCTGGCGCGTGAAGCGGAAAAGGTTGGTCGTCCGGTATTGATCAGTACCGGTGATAAAGACATGGCTCAGTTGGTGACTCCAAACATCACCCTGATCAACACCATGACTAATACGATCCTCGGCCCGGATGAAGTGGTGAATAAGTATGGTGTGCCGCCTGAGCTGATCATTGATTTCCTGGCGCTGATGGGCGACTCCTCCGATAACATTCCAGGCGTTCCTGGCGTGGGTGAAAAAACGGCTCAGGCTCTGCTCCAGGGCTTGGGGGGGCTGGATACCCTTTATGCCGAATCTGACAAAATTGCGGGGCTGACTTTCCGTGGTGCGAAAACCATGGCGGGCAAGCTTGAGCAAAATAAAGAGGTGGCGTACCTCTCTTATCAATTAGCGACCATTAAAACAGATGTTGAGCTGGAGTTAACCTGCGAGCAACTGGAAGTGAAGCAGCCCGCAACAGATGAACTGCTTGGCCTGTTTAAACAGTACGAATTTAAGCGTTGGGTTGCAGACGTAGAATCCGGTAAATGGCTACAGGCGAAAGGAACGAAGCCAGCGGCTAAACCGCAGGAAACAATCGTCGTCGAGGCTACGCCGGAAGAACCTGCGACGGCTCTTTCCTACGATAACTACGTGACGATTCTGGATGAAGCGACGCTGGAAGAGTGGATCGCAAAGCTGAAAAAAGCGCCCGTCTTCGCCTTTGATACAGAAACTGACAGCCTGGACAATATCTCCGCGAATCTGGTTGGACTGTCTTTTGCCATTGAACCGGGCGTGGCGGCGTATGTTCCTGTTGCCCATGACTACCTGGACGCCCCCGATCAGATCGCGCGCGACCGCGCGCTGGCGCTGCTGAAGCCGCTATTGGAAGATGAGAACGCGCACAAAGTCGGGCAAAACCTGAAGTACGATCGCGGTATCCTGGCGAATTATGGCATCGAGCTGCGCGGCATCACCTTTGACACCATGCTCGAATCCTACATTCTTAACAGCGTCGCTGGACGACACGATATGGACAGCCTGTCGGACCGCTGGCTGAAACATAAAACCATCACCTTTGAAGAGATCGCCGGAAAAGGCAAAAACCAGCTGACCTTTAACCAGATAGCGCTGGAAGAGGCCGGTCGTTACGCTGCGGAAGACGCCGACGTTACGCTACAGCTGCATCTGAAGATGTGGCCAGAATTGCAGCAGCATAAAGGGCCGCTGAACGTCTTTGAAAATATTGATATGCCGCTGGTGCCGGTTTTGTCTCGCGTTGAGCGCAACGGTGTGAAAATCGATCCGGCTGTTCTGCACAAGCATTCAGAAGAGCTGACGCTGCGTTTGAACGAGCTGGAGCAAAAAGCGCACGAGATTGCCGGCGAAGCGTTTAACCTCTCTTCCACCAAGCAACTGCAAACCATCCTGTTTGAAAAGCAGGGCATTAAGCCGCTGAAGAAAACGCCTGGCGGCGCGCCATCAACGTCGGAAGAGGTACTGGAAGAGCTTGCGTTGGATTACCCATTGCCGAAAGTGATCCTGGAATATCGCGGGTTAGCAAAACTGAAGTCGACCTATACGGACAAGCTTCCGTTGATGATTAACAAGAAAACCGGGCGCGTACATACCTCCTATCATCAGGCTGTTACCGCGACCGGGCGCTTGTCTTCAACGGATCCGAACCTGCAAAACATCCCGGTACGTAATGATGAAGGTCGTCGTATTCGCCAGGCGTTTATTGCACCGGAAGACTACGTGATTGTTTCCGCGGACTACTCGCAGATTGAACTACGTATCATGGCGCACCTCTCGCGTGATAAAGGCTTGCTTACCGCATTTGCCGAAGGGAAAGATATTCACCGCGCAACGGCCGCTGAAGTCTTTGGCTTACCGCTGGATTCAGTAACTAACGAACAACGCCGCAGCGCGAAAGCTATCAACTTCGGTCTGATCTACGGGATGAGCGCCTTTGGTCTTGCTCGCCAGTTAAATATTCCGCGCAAGGAAGCACAGAAGTACATGGATCTCTACTTCGAACGCTATCCTGGCGTGCTGGAATATATGGAACGCACGCGTGCACAGGCAAAAGAGCAGGGTTACGTTGAAACGCTGGAAGGTCGTCGCCTCTATTTGCCGGATATTAAATCCAGTAATGGCGCTCGTCGCGCGGGTGCTGAACGTGCCGCAATCAACGCCCCGATGCAAGGTACTGCCGCAGACATTATTAAGCGAGCCATGATAGCCGTAGACGGATGGCTGCAAACCGAGCAACCGCGCGTGCGCATGATCATGCAAGTTCACGATGAACTGGTGTTTGAAGTGCACAAAGATGACCTGGAAAGTGTGTCGAAAAAGATCCATCAACTGATGGAAAACGAGACCCAGATTGACGTGCCGCTATTAGTGGAAGTCGGTAGTGGTGAAAACTGGGATCAGGCGCACTAAGGGGTGACTGAATAACGGCCTTTTTTCGTAACTAAGCAACATAAGATAGAACTTTTTGTGATGTCCATTAGAATTCCCTATGTAAGGAATGAAAAAAAATTACAAAAAGTGCTTTCTGAGCTGCTCAAAAAAGAGTAAAGTTATTCTCGTAGGGTACAGAGGTAAGATGTTCTATCTTTCAGACCTTTTACTTCACGTAATCGGATTTGGCTGAATATTTTAGCCGCCCCAGTCAGTAATGACTGGGGCGTTTTTTATTGTGCGCAAGAAAAGTTTCGCTCACGCCGTAGGCCGGATAAGACGCGCAGCGACGCCATCCGGCATAGCGGGAGATTATTCCCCGTCCTGAATCTCTTCAACCGGTGCCAGTTCACTAAACCAGCTATCCAGCTTCTGACGCAGTTTGTCTACGCCCATTTTTTTCAGTGATGAAAAGGCTTCTACCTGCACATCGCCATTAAATGCCAGCACGGCTTCACGTACCATATTCAGTTGAGCTTTGCGCGCGCCGCTGGCCAGCTTGTCTGCTTTGGTCAGCAGCACCAGAACCTGAACGTTGCTCTCTACCGCCCATAGGATCATCTGCTGGTCCAGATCTTTAAGCGGGTGACGAATATCCATTAACACGACCAGGCCTTGCAGGCTCTGACGTTTTTCCAGATATTCCGCCAGTGCGCGCTGCCATTTGCGCTTCATCTCTTCCGGCACTTCGGCGTAACCGTACCCCGGCAGGTCAACCAGACGTTTGCCGTCAACGACTTCAAACAGGTTGATGAGCTGAGTACGGCCCGGTGTTTTAGATGTACGCGCCAGACTCTTTTGATTAGTCAGGGTATTTAGCGCACTGGATTTGCCTGCGTTGGAACGGCCAGCAAAAGCCACTTCGATTCCGGTATCGGAAGGTAAGTGGCGAATATCAGGCGCACTCATCACAAAATGCGTCTGTTGATAATTCAAGTTAGTCAAAGCGGTCCTCTCCATCAATCAAGGCTTTGCAGCGATTATACCTGAACACCAGCAAAAGGCTGGTTTTTCGACGCGTAGCCAGTGTAAGTAAAAACCACTCACTTTGTGAGACATTGCCGATAGTATCTATACGAGATGACAGAGTAAAAAATGACATAGCCTAAATGAATCATAGCGTTACGGTTAGGCAGTATTCTTAAAATCCGAAATTGTTACCTTGGTTACTTGTACGTTTAAGCCAAAACGGTAAAGTAGTGCCCATAGCGAGGAAGCTGACAGGATAGACGACTCAGGATGAGGGTCAGGAGCGCCAGGAGGCGAAGACACAGGATTGTCAGGAAGACAAACGTCCGGAGACGTTAGTAAAAGGAAATGGAAACAACACGGAATGTTTCAGGCTAAGGGAAAAACAGGGTGTGTTGATAGCCAACAGGGATAGTAGAGCCCGTAAGGGTTGAGAGTCAGGAAAAAAGGCGACAGATTACTCTGTCGCCTTTTTTCTTTATTTCTGCTAGATTCCGGCGCAAATATATACTGAATAAAAACAGCCAAAGACGAATCATGATGAAACCAACTTCTACACCACGCGGTAAAGGTCCTGCAAAAGCGCGTCGTAAAACACGCGAAGAAATTAACCAGGAAGCTCGCGACCGTAAGCGCCAGAAAAAACACCGTGGTCATGCGGCGGGTAGCCGTGCGTCCGGAAGCGATGGCGCATCTGGTGGCGGAAAGCAAAATAAGCAACAAGATCCTCGTATTGGCAGTAAAACCCCCATTCCATTGGGCGTGACCGAAAAAGTCACCAAACAGCACAAACCGAAGAGTGAGAAACCTATGCTTTCACCACAGGCTGAGTTGGATTTACTGGAAACGGATGAGCGCCTGGATGCGCTGTTGGAACGTCTTGAAGCAGGAGAAACCCTGAGTGCGGAAGATCAGACCTGGGTTGATGCCAAGCTGGATCGCATTGATGAGCTGATGCAAAAGCTGGGTCTCTCTTACGATGATGAGGAAGACGAGGAAGAAGAAGAAAAACAGGAAGACATGATGCGCCTGCTGAAAGGCGGCAACTAACGGTTTTACACCGTGGGTCTTCCCGTCCTGCTTATAACCCTTCCGGTTATATGTTATCTGGTGTGGTTATTCGTTAAACTACAGCGGTTGTCGCGGCGACAGAAGTGGCTGCGCAACCGGCTTATTACTCGCACAGGGGTTAAGCCGGTACGCCGTACCCGCCAGAGACGCCATCGGAAGGAGTGAGCATGTCAGAGCAGCTAATAGACTGGGACCTGGCCCTGATCCAGAAATATAACTATTCCGGGCCACGATATACCTCGTACCCAACCGCGCTGGAGTTTTCTGAAGACTACGGCGCCGAGGCGTTTTTAAACGCTGTGGCGCGTTACCCTGAGCGTCCGCTCTCGTTGTACGTTCACATCCCGTTCTGCCATAAACTGTGTTACTTCTGCGGCTGCAACAAGGTTGTGACGCGCCAGCAGCATAAAGCCGATCAATACCTCGATGTGTTAGAACAAGAGATCATTCATCGCGCACCGCTGTTTGCCGGACGCCATGTCAGCCAACTGCACTGGGGCGGCGGCACGCCAACGTACCTGAATAAAGCGCAAATCAGTCGTTTGATGTCGTTGCTGCGTGGCAACTTCAACTTTAATGCGGACGCGGAAATCTCGATCGAAGTTGATCCGCGTGAAATTGAGCTGGATGTACTCGATCACTTACGTGCTGAAGGTTTTAATCGCCTGAGCATGGGCGTACAGGATTTCAATAAAGAAGTTCAGCGTCTGGTTAACCGTGAGCAGGATGAAGAATTTATCTTTGCGCTGCTGAATCATGCGCGGGAGATTGGCTTTACCTCGACGAACATCGATCTGATTTATGGCCTGCCAAAACAGACGCCGGAGAGCTTTGCCTTTACCCTGAAACGTGTGGCTGAGCTGAATCCAGACCGATTGAGCGTTTTTAACTACGCGCATTTGCCAACGCTGTTTGCTGCTCAGCGCAAAATCAAAGATGCCGACCTGCCCAGCGCGCAACAGAAGCTGGATATCCTGCAGGAGACCATCTCGTCACTGACCGAAACCGGTTATCAGTTCATTGGTATGGATCACTTTGCCCGCCCGGATGACGAACTGGCGATTGCTCAACGCAAAGGTGTGCTGCATCGTAATTTCCAGGGGTATACCACCCAGGGGGATACCGATCTTTTGGGGATGGGTGTATCGGCCATCAGTATGATTGGCGACAACTACGCGCAGAACCAAAAAGAGCTGAAGCGCTATTATCAGCAGGTAGACGAGCAGGGGAACGCGTTATGGCGTGGAATTGCGCTGACCCGCGATGACTGTATTCGTCGGGATGTGATTAAGCTGCTGATCTGCAACTTCCGCCTCGACTATGCCGCCGTGGAACAGCAATGGGATCTGAATTTTGCTGACTATTTTGCCGAAGACCTGAAACTGCTGGCGCCGCTGGCGAAGGATGGGCTGGTGGATGTGAATGAGAAGGGGATTCAGGTTACGCCTAAGGGCCGTCTGCTGATTCGGAATATTTGCATGTGCTTTGATGCCTATCTGCGCCAGAAAGCGCGGATGCAGCAGTTCTCACGCGTCATTTAGCCGGGTTGCCCGGTGGCGCTGCGCTTACCGGGCCTACAAAATATCAATACGTAGGTCGGGTAAGCGCAGCGCCACCCGACAAACCCACTAGCTGAACAGTCCAACCAGCGCCGCGCACAGCACTGCGGCAACCGCAGTTTGTGGCGTATGGCTTTCGACCGCACCGCTCGACAGCAGATTAATCATTGATTCCAGCATGATGACTTCTCCCCGTTAGCCGGGCACGATCATACTTAACTCATCGGAACAGTAAAGCGCAAAATAGCAGCTATTTGCGCTCAATTATCAATCTTTACACAGCGACCGATCGTCACTCCATTCCGAGTTCTTTTAACTTACGCGTCAAGGTATTACGGCCCCAGCCGAGCAAACGCGCTGCTTCCTGTTTATGCCCCTGGGTATGACGCAGCGCGGTGGTCAACAGCGTGCGTTCCATCTCTGGTTGAGCTTCAGAAAGCAAGTTTTGATGACCGGAACGTAATGCCCGGTCTGCCCACTGCGCTAACAGCGTTGCCCAACTGTCTGGTTGCATAGTGGACGGCGCGTCTGGCACGCTGGTTTCAAAAAGCTCGGTCGGCAAGTCCTGAATCAATACTTCCTGTCCGGCAGCCATGACGGTTAACCAGCGGCAGGTGTTTTCAAGCTGGCGTACGTTGCCCGGCCAGGCCAGACGCGTAAGCGCTGCCTCGGTTTCGGGATGTAATTGCTTGGCTTCCACCCCCAGCTCGCGGGCCGCTTCCTGCAGGAAATGACGTGCCAGGCGAGGGATGTCTTCCCGACGTTCACGCAGCGGGGGCAAATGAACGCGTATGACGTTCAGACGGTGGAATAAATCCTCACGGAATTTGCCTTCCTGTACGCGCAGTTCCAGATTCTGATGTGTGGCGGCGATGATGCGTACATCCACTTTCACCGGCGCATAACCGCCCACACGGTAAAACTGTCCATCGGCTAATACGCGCAATAAACGCGTTTGCACGTCCAGCGGCATATCGCCGATTTCGTCGAGGAACAGCGTACCACCGTCAGCCTGCTCAAAACGCCCCTGACGAATGGTATTTGCCCCGGTAAACGCCCCTTTCTCATGACCGAACAGTTCAGACTCGATCAAATCTTTCGGGATAGCCGCCATGTTCAGCGCGATAAACGGCGCTTTGACGCGTGGGCTGTGGCGGTGTAGGGCATGAGCGACCAGCTCTTTACCAGTCCCGGACTCACCATTAATCAATACGCTGATTGAAGAACGCGAAAGCCGGCCAATAATGCGAAAAACATCCTGCATCGCCGGCGCTTCGCCAATGATGTCGGTCGTTGGACCGTGGATTTGTACATTACGCGGCTGCTGCTGTTCCTGATAATGACTGATGGCGCGTTCGACCAGCGCCACAGCTTCGTCAATATCAAAAGGTTTGGGCAGATAATCAAACGCCCCTTGCTGGTAGGCGCTGACGGCGGCATCCAGATCGGAATGCGCCGTCATTATGATGACCGGAAGCATCGGATGACGCTGTTTGATCTGTTTTAACAGGGTCAGACCATCCATACCCGGCATGCGAATGTCTGACAACAGCACGTCCGGTGTTTTGCTGGCCAGTGCATCCAGTACCTCTTTACCGCTTTCAAATGCGGTACAGCTCAGACCAGCTCCTGCGAGCGCACGTTCTAGCACCCAACGGATGGAACTATCGTCATCAACGACCCAGACTATTCCTCGTTGCATAAACGTCACCTTTATTTCCTGATAGGCAGGTAAACCGAGAACTCGGTATGACCCGGCCAACTGGTAAATTCAATTTTGCCGGAATGCTGATCAATTAAATTACGGGCGATGGATAATCCAAGGCCGGTACCGCCCTCGCGACCGCTGACCATTGGGTAGAACAGCGTGTCCTGCAAATGAGGGGGAATACCCGGGCCGTTATCCTCAACATCGATCCGCGCCGCCAGACGGTAACGCACGCCGTGCAGCGTGAGCTGAAACGCAGTGCGGGTACGCAGTACGATCTCGCCGCCTTCCGGCCCTAACGCTTGCAGGGCATTGCGCACGATATTCAGCAGAACCTGTTCAATCTGGTCCGGGTCGTGCAATAACTCAGGCAGGCTCGGATCGTAATCACGAATTAGCGTAACGTTTTCTGGCACTTCCATCGAAACCAGCGCCACCACACGCTCCGCCACTTTGTGAATACTTTCCGTGATATGCATGCCCGGTTGTTGCGGTCCTAACAGACGGTCGACCAGATTACGCAGGCGGTCGGCCTGCTCAATAATAACTTTGGTATATTCGGTCAGCGCCGGGTCCGGGAGCGCTTTACTGAGAAGCTGCGCCGCGCCGCGTAAACCGCCCAACGGGTTTTTAATTTCATGCGCCAGACCGCGTACCAGATCGCGGGCGGCAATCTGCTGGGCATGCTGGAGCTGTTCCTGACTCAGACGGCGCTGGTTATCCATTGGCGCCATCTCCAGCAGGATAAGCCCATCAGGCAGCCTCTGGGCGGTGACAGAGAGGATATGCGAGTGGCTGTCTATCACCAGCGTCACTTCGTTATCCGTAAAGCCCTGACCAGCTTCCAGGCTCTCACGCATCAGTCCGATGTTTAACGAAAAATAACTCAACAGATCGGGCAGCGGTGTACCAAACAGTTTGCGGGAGCTTTGGGCGAGCAGTTGTTGCGCCGCCGGGTTGGCGTAATGTATCGACAGCTCATCGTCGACGAGTAAGATGCTATTGATTAAAGAATTGAGGATCTGCCCAGCATCGGGCAGCGTGCCGGTTGCCATTCAGCAGTCTCCTGAAAAGTGTTGCACCATTTTAGTGCATTATAGCTTTTTATGGATAAAAAGCGCGAGAAAGCAGGTTGTTAGTGGAGAAAAAAGCCCATCCTGGGATGGGCTACAGATTGCTGACAAACCGTGATGCCGGATGGCGGCTTCGCCTTATCCGGCCTACAAGGTGGTTGCCCGGTAGGTCCGATAAGGTTGCGCCATCGGGCATCGTAATGTTTGCCATCAACCTCAAACCTGTCAGAAACAGGCTAAAGTTTCCACGGCAACTCAAACGATTAAACGCTGTAGTACAGCTCAAACTCTACCGGGTGCGGCGTCATGCGCACACGGTCATCTTCTTCACGACGCAGCGCAATGTACGCATCGATCGCTTCATTGGTGAACACGCCGCCTGCAGTCAGGAACTCGCGGTCCAGATCCAGTTCTTTCAGTGCTTCTTCCAGAGAACCTGCAACCTGTGGGATCTCCTTCGCTTCTTCAGGCGGCAGGTCGTACAGGTTTTTGTCCATCGCTTCACCCGGGTGGATCTTGTTCTTAATACCGTCAAGACCCGCCATCAGCAGCGCGGCGAAGCACAGGTACGGGTTAGCAGCCGGGTCCGGGAAGCGCACTTCGATACGACGCGCTTTCGGAGAAGCCACTACCGGAATACGGATAGAAGCAGAACGGTTACGGGCAGAGTAAGCCAGCATTACCGGCGCTTCGTAACCCGGGACCAGACGCTTGTAGGAGTTGGTGGTCGGGTTCGCCAGGGCGTTGATCGCTTTAGCGTGTTTGATAACGCCGCCGATGTAGTACAGCGCCTGCTCAGACAGACCCGCATATTTGTCACCGGAGAACAGGTTTACGCCGTTCTTGGACAGGGACATGTGGCAGTGCATGCCGGAACCGTTATCGCCAAACATTGGTTTTGGCATAAAGGTCGCGGTTTTACCGAAACGGTGAGCGACGTTGTGAACCACATATTTGTAGATCTGAATTTCGTCCGCTTTTTTGGTCATGGTGTTGAAGCGGGTCGCGATTTCGTTCTGACCAGCAGTCGCTACTTCGTGGTGATGCGCTTCAACGACCAGGCCCATTTCTTCCATGATCAGACACATGGTAGAACGGATGTCCTGAGAAGAATCTACCGGAGGAACCGGGAAGTAACCGCCTTTCACGCCCGGACGGTGACCTTTGTTACCACCTTCGTATTTGGTGGAGGAGTTCCATGCGCCCTCGATATCATCGATAGCCACGTGGGAACCGGAAATGGACGCGCCGAAACGGATGTCGTCAAACAGGAAGAACTCTGGCTCTGGTCCGAACAGAACGGTGTCTGCGATGCCGGTAGAACGCAGGTACTCTTCAGCGCGTTTAGCGATGGAACGCGGGTCGCGGTCGTAGCCCTGCAGCGTACCGGGTTCCAGGATATCACAACGGATGATCAGGGTGGACTCTTCATAGAACGGGTCAATGAGTGCAGTAGACGCATCTGGCATCAGAACCATGTCTGATTCGTTAATGCCTTTCCAGCCACCGATTGAGGAGCCGTCAAACATTTTGCCTTCTTCAAAGAATTCGGCATTTACCTGATGAGCAGGAATAGTGACGTGCTGTTCTTTACCTTTAGTATCAGTGAAGCGCAAATCAACAAACTTCACTTCGTGTTCGTTCAGCATCGTCAAAACGTGTTCAGCGGACATACTTACTCTCCCGGATTGGTCATGGTCGTCGTGGTAACGAAGTCTTCAATTCTGCAAAAAATTGGCCGTGTCGCCGTAAAAAAGATAAAGCGAAATCTGTGCCAACTTTTAAATTGCCCCTAAAAGGCGTTATCATGCGCACTATCGTGCAAAGGGGCTGCACCATGAAGGATGTATTGCACCATTATAGTGCTTTAATGTGAACATTAAGCACCATATTGGTGCAACGCACCCCAGATTACCCCTTTTAACGCTCCGTGAATGTGATCACAAAGAAACTCTGCAATACTTGTTTGCGGAGGATGTTTGTGATCCTGTTTTGTACTGCGATTAATCCGTGTACAATAACGCGCTATTTCTAAAATGCCTGAGGCAAAGTTGTGATCGAAAATTTGCGTAACATCGCCATCATCGCGCACGTAGACCATGGTAAAACGACCCTGGTAGACAAGCTGCTCCAACAATCCGGTACGTTCGATGCACGTGCTGAAACCCAAGAGCGCGTGATGGACTCCAACGATTTGGAGAAAGAGCGTGGGATTACCATCCTCGCTAAAAACACCGCTATCAAATGGAATGACTACCGTATCAACATCGTTGACACCCCGGGGCACGCCGACTTCGGTGGTGAAGTTGAACGTGTAATGTCCATGGTCGACTCCGTGCTGCTGGTGGTGGATGCAATGGATGGTCCGATGCCGCAGACGCGCTTCGTGACCAAAAAAGCCTTTGCCCATGGCCTGAAGCCAATTGTTGTTATCAACAAAGTTGACCGTCCTGGCGCGCGCCCTGACTGGGTTGTTGATCAGGTATTCGACCTGTTCGTTAACCTCGACGCTACCGACGAACAGCTGGACTTCCCGATCGTTTACGCTTCCGCGCTGAACGGTATCGCAGGTCTGGATCACGAAGATATGGCGGAAGACATGACTCCGCTGTATCAGACCATCGTTGATCGTGTACCGGCTCCGAACGTAGACCTTGACGGCCCGCTGCAGATGCAAATCTCTCAGCTGGACTACAACAACTACGTTGGCGTTATCGGTATCGGCCGCATCAAACGCGGTAAAGTTAAACCGAACCAGCAGATCACTATCATTGATAGCGAAGGCAAAACCCGCAACGGTAAAGTCGGTAAAGTTCTGACCCACCTGGGTCTGGAACGTATCGAGAGTGATATTGCCGAAGCAGGCGATATCATCGCGATCACCGGTCTGGGCGAACTGAACATCTCCGACACCATCTGCGACCCGCAGAATGTCGAAGCGCTGCCGGCTCTGTCCGTTGATGAACCGACCGTAACCATGTTCTTCTGCGTAAACACCTCTCCGTTCTGTGGTAAAGAAGGTAAATATGTTACCTCTCGTCAGATCCTTGACCGCCTGAACAAAGAGCTGGTGCACAACGTTGCGCTGCGCGTTGAAGAAACCGAAGATGCGGATGCGTTCCGTGTGTCCGGTCGTGGTGAGCTGCACCTGTCTGTTCTGATCGAAAACATGCGTCGTGAAGGTTTCGAAATGGCGGTTTCCCGTCCGAAAGTTATCTTCCGCGAAATCGATGGCCGTAAACAAGAGCCGTTCGAAAACGTAACGCTGGACGTTGAAGAGCAGCATCAGGGTTCTGTGATGCAGGCTCTGGGTGAGCGTAAAGGCGATCTGAAAAACATGAATCCAGATGGCAAAGGCCGCGTACGTCTTGACTACGTGATCCCAAGCCGTGGTCTGATCGGCTTCCGTTCAGAATTCATGACCATGACCTCCGGTACCGGTCTGCTGTATTCCACCTTCAGCCACTACGACGACGTTCGTGCGGGTGATGTGGGTCAGCGTCAGAACGGCGTACTGATCTCCAACGGCCAGGGTAAAGCAGTTGCGTTCGCACTGTTCAGCCTGCAGGACCGCGGTAAGCTGTTCCTGGGTCACGGTGCTGAAGTTTACGAAGGCCAGATCATCGGTATTCACAGCCGCTCTAACGACCTGACCGTAAACTGCCTGACCGGTAAGAAACTGACCAACATGCGTGCGTCCGGTACTGACGAAGCAACGGTTCTGGTTCCGCCGGTTAAGATGACTCTGGAGCAGGCTCTGGAATTCATCGATGACGACGAACTGGTAGAAGTGACTCCAACCTCTATCCGTATCCGTAAGCGTCACCTGACTGAAAACGATCGTCGCCGTGCAATGCGTGGCGCGAAAGAAGAGTAATTAACGCTCTTTCTCAGGTAAGCATAAAAAAGCCGCTGGTTATCAGCGGCTTTTTTTTATCTTGGGAGCATCAGAAGAAATACTTTGCCCCAATACGAATCTGATTTTGCTCGCGATGATAAGGTTCCACATTGCGATCTAACCAGCGTAACTCCAGATAGGGTAGCCAGTGTTCATTGATACGATACTTAAAGGTATTTGTAATTTCCCAGTGATGATCTTTTCCGTTACTGCTGTTGAAGTCATTGACTCGTATAAAATAGTGCGGCTCAAAGGTATAGGAAAACTTATCGGTGATAGTAAAATTCCAGTAGTTACCTATTTCATAGGTATCGTTATTATCCTGATCACCGTTTAGATCGGTTGAACTGTAGTTATTATGGTTATAACGATTACGCACGGTAAGATTAAACCACGGGGTAAATTTATAGTTAACATCCAGGTAGGCAGCGCCACCGGAACCCGTACTCTTATCGTTGATCAACCCACCGGGCTGGATAGTTAATTTATCCGTCGGTTTAAATAAAGGATACCAACCTTCTATTTCGTTATAGCCGTGTTTTAACTCATCTTTGCGTTGCATGGTGTAGGTGTTGGTGAGCATGATACCCGCGCCCATATCGGAGTTATAGCCAACGCGCATCATCACTTCTATCTGATCGGATGCCAGATTATATGCCTCGCGGTTTTCGACATAGGCACCCGCAAAAACAGAAGTGGACACAACAGAGGATAAGAAAATTATTGTCGTTAACTTTTTCATAATAAATCCATTTTTTAAGCGTAGGGAGGCCGCCATCCATTAAGATGGAATAAGCGGCAATTATTTTTATACGTTTACAGCAGAGGTATTATTTTTAGTGGTAACAGGATCCGCTTGAGTGTTGTTTTTCTTCCGTTGGCTGATTTCCTCAATAATAAAAGCAAAACGCGTTTCATTGAGTTTATAAAATAAACCCATCGTGAATGCAGCGATAATAGCCAGTCCGCAAGGCCATAGAAAAATAAGCTGACGCAGGCCAAGCAGGGTCGCATCGCTCTGGGTTATGTTGGGAATATAACCGATTTGCGTCAGCATGATGCCTGGCAGGAAGCCCGCGAGCGCAGCGGAAATTTTGCGAGAAAAGGTATAACCCGTATACACCGAACCTTCCGCGCGGATACCCGTTTTCCATTCGCCATAATCGACCGTATCCGGAACCAACGCCCAGTTCAGGCTGTTGACGAATGCTGTCCCGAAGAAGGCCATACAGGAGAATGTTACGAACAAAAATGACGTACTTCCCCAGAAAAAGTTCAGAACATCACCGACAGCCCATAATGCCAGACCGCCGAGATAAACTTGCTTTTTACCGAAGCGTTTCACAGTCGCGGGAACCAGTAGCACGCCGACCAGAATGCATCCCATGCTGAAAAAACCCATCCACGACAGCAGATGAATATCATTGAGCACGTACTGGGTGTAATACACCTGGATTGCCAGTTTGATGTTGAATGCGGCCAGTGTGCACAGGTTGGCAACACACAGCACCAGCAGCGGGGGATTACGGAAAATGGCACAGAATGATTTGAGAATGCTGGGCTTATGGTGATCTGGCACGATTTCGATATAACGTTCTTTCACACCGCTAAAGCACCACCACATGCTGAACAGCCCGCAGACTGAAAAGAGCAATGCGGCAATCAGATAACCCAATGAGGGGGAACTGACAAATAGCGCCTGAATCGGCATAAAGCCAACGGTACACAATAGCAGGCCCATGGTTGCACCGCCCTGACGCCAGGCGGCGAGCTGAGCGCGTTCATGTGGGTTTTTCGTGATAGCAGGCACCATCGCGCCGTAGGAGCAGTTCATCAGGCTATAGAACAGACCAAACAGCATAAACAGCACCGTCGCCAGCCCGGTTTTCACCGTGAGCGTAAAATCTGTTGCTAAAAACTGCGCGCTGGCAACGATTGCGACAGGGAATGACGCATATAAAATAAAGGGTCTGAATTTTCCTTTTGCGCCAATATTTCGCCTTGAGTCCAGCAATACACCGGTCAGCATATCGGTAAAGGCGGTGAAGAACTTCGCCACCAGAAAGATAATCCCACCGTAATATGCAGGCATCCCTAGTTCATCGGTATAAAATTTAAGCAGATACAGCGTGCCGATACACAGCATCAAATTTGAGCCGAAGTCACCCACTCCGTAGGCGAATTTTTCACGCAGGCTCAGTTTTAGCGTTAGCGGATCATGAAAAGACATAATCGCTCCTCAATAGCGCCCCGTAGAGCGCTATTCATTATTATCAAACGGGTTGTTTACGTGCTTCTATCTCTTCAACGATACGGACATACATCTTTTCGTTGAGATTGTAGAAACAGCCCATTGCCACGATGGTGATAACTGCCAGGGCACACGGATAAATAAAGATAAGCTGCCGCAAACCTTCGACCGTGCTCGCAGATTGCACCACGTTGGGGACGTAGCCGATTTGCGTCAGCATCCAGCCAGGGAAGAAGCCTGCCAGCGCCTGTGAAACTTTACGGAAGAAGGTGAAGCCAGTGTATACCGTGCCTTCGGAGCGTACGCCGGTACGCCATTCGCCATATTCCACCGTATCGGAGACCAGCGCCCAGTTCAGACTATTAACGAAGGCTGAGCCGAAGAACGCCAGACAAGAGAAGGCGACAAAGCTGACTGAGCCACCGCCAAAGAAGTAGTTAAGCAGATCGCCCGCGACCCAAATCAGCAGCCCGCCAATATAAACCTTCTTCTTACCAAAACGTCTGACCATCCCAGGCATCAGGAAGACGCCAATGAAGATACAGCCCATGCTGAAAAAGCCCATCCAGGAAAGGAGGATCGGATCGTTCAGTACGTACTGGGTGTAATAGACCTGAATCGCCAGCTTGACGTTGAATGCGCCCAGCGTGCAAAGGTTGGCAATGCACAGAATAAATAGCGGGCGGTTACCGGCGATGGCGCGGAAGGATTGCAGCAATCCCGGTTTTTGCGCGGCATCCACGGGTTTCACTTCCACGTAGCGTTCTTTTACACCGGCATAGCACAACCACATGAATAACAGGCCAAACAGCGAAAACAACGTGGCTGCGAAAATATAAGCCAGCTGTGAATTGCCTTCGATCAGGTTCATTACCGGTACAAAGCCGACGGTGCACAGCAGCAGCCCGAGAGTTGCGCCTCCTTGTCGCCAGGCGGCCAGCGACGCGCGTTCGTCCGGGTTTTTCGTGATTGCAGGCACCATCGCGCCGTAAGAGCAGTTCATCATGCTGAAGAACAGCCCGTACAGCATAAACAGCACCGTTGCCATGACCGTTTTACCGGTGACTTCAAACGGTGTACCGACAAAATTGGCAATCGCCAGCAAGGTAACCGGAAATGCGGCATAAAGGACGAATGGACGGAATTTTCCTTTCGGGCCGATTTTGCGGCGCGAATCGAGCATAATCCCGGTGCCCATATCGGTAAACGCGGTAAAAAACTTGGCGATAAGGAAAATGATACCGCCATAAGTTCCCGGTAAACCAAGGACATCAGTATAAAACTTGAGTAAATAAAGCGTACCAATGTCCAGCAGGATATTGGAGCCTAAATCACCCATCCCATAGGCGAGTTTTTCTTTGAACGGCAAGCGTAGGGTTGCCGGATTAGAGGAAGTCTGACTCATTATTATTCTCCATGTGCCCGCGAGTTGCCCCGCGGGCGAGCCGTGTTAGATGTTGCGTAAAGTGGCAAACAGTGATGCCCATTCACTCTTCGCGCGATAAAACACCGGAGGCTGGCCAATAGGCGCATCCACGGTAATTTCACCCCCCTGGTAAGTTTCCCCGGTCCAGACGTTGATCCAGCTATCCTCTGGCAGATACAGCGTCCAGTCGCTGCGTCCCTGTTCGTGAACTGGCGCTACCAGCAAATCTTGTCCCAGCAGGTACTGATACTTCAGGGTGTAAGTACGCGCATCGTCTTCGTAATGCAGGAACAGCGGGCGCATCACCGGCAGACCGGTGGCGCTGTTTTGCGCGACGGCCTGTTTGAGATACGGCTTCAGGGTGGTGAAGACGGTGGTCATGCGGGCAAAGTGGGCAATGGTTTCTACATCGCCATCAAACTGCCAGTTATCGCCCGGGCGGTTACCTTCATGGGTGCGCATCATCGGGGTGAAGGCGCTGAAATCACACCAGCGTAGCAACAGCTCTTTGCTGCGTTTCATGTCAAACAACGTGGTGTAACCACCGATATCGCTATGGTGCAGACCGTGGCCGGTCATCGCCAGCGACAGCGCGGCAGGAACGACCGAGGCCAGACCATCGTCGAGGCTCCAGTCAACGTTCTGATCGCCCGCCCACATCATGGTGGAGTATTTCTGGCTGCCGGTGTAGCCCGCACGCATAAAGAACAGGATCTCGCCGAGCTTGCCGGTCTCCTGTAGCGCTTCGTAGTTACATTTCGCCCACAGTGCGGGCCACGCATTATGCATAATTTCGGCGCTGACGCCGTTGTGCAGGTAAGTGTCGGTTGGCAGGTATTCGCCAAAGTCGGCCATCCAGCCACCGCAGCCCAGCGCGATCATGTTCTTTTTGATCACTTCTTTGAACCAGCCGTAAGCTTCGGGGTTGGTCAGATCGACTACGCCGCCGTAAAACTCGCCGAACTCAACCAGATAGTCATCGCCAGAAGCATCTTTCGCCAGATAACCGTGTTTGGCTGCTTCAGCGCAGAGATCTTTGTCGCTGGCGACGTACGGGTTGATATAGGAGAGGAACTGCACGCCTTCTTCTTTCCACTGCTTAATACGACTGTCCAGTTGCGGGTAGTTGTCGCTGTTCCATTTCCAGTTCCACATCACGCGCTTACCAAAGGAGGTCATGCGGATCCCGGACCAGTCCTGTGCCCAGATGCCGTTAACTTTCACGCCAGCGTTACGCATGGTGTCCAGTTTGTTCTGGCAAATCTCAGTCCCGCCCTGAATGCCCAGCGTGACGCCGTCGTAAATCCAGTCCGGCAGCTCCGGCTGGCGGCCTAACAATGCGGTTAATTTCTCCAGCAGGGAGATGTAAGTGTCAGCGCACTCAAAGCGCAGGGTGGTTTTATCCTCCCACAACGCCAGTTCGTGATACTCCGGCGCGCTGAAGTCGAAATTCATATAGCAGCTGTTATCAACGTGGCAATAATACTTCTGCGTACTGACAAAGGTTGGTTGTGGGAAGAAGGTCCAGTAGTAGTCACCGCCAGCATTTTCTTTGCAGTCGGCCTGCCAGGTGACATAGCTTTTTTTGTTGCGGCCCACGCCCTGTTCGCTGGTCCACAGTGGGAATGGCTTACCGCGCAAATCGAAATAAGAGAACTGTTCGCCGCAGCCGTAAATATGGTCGTCTGGGTTAGCGGCCAGACGCAGCCAGATACGGTTATGGCTGCGTTCCTCGTTATGAAGGGCGAGCTTCAAACGACCCTGTTCATCGGTAGAGATGTGCAGCGTGGCGTTGATAGTATTACCGCGGCTGAAATCTACCCGCCAGCCTTCAGGAGACTCGCTTACCGTGGCGTCGGTCAGGGCAATCTTCTCATTGAGCTTGTCTTTAATGCTGAAGTTACCGCGGAACATATCAATGTCGGCAACGCCAGCGCCAATCCACAGGCAAGGGGTCTCTGCGCTGTGACGTAAGATCGGGCGCTGGTGGTACGTCAGTGTAAATCCATTTTGTAACGTCGTCAGTTCTAATGCGGTGGACCATTGTTGTAGCGAATTCATTTTCGTCTCCGTAAAAATAGGGTATTTCGGTAATTTGTCGGAAATCTGTTATTCACTGCCGATTAAAAAATGCATTTGATGCGTTTCTCCGGGCGCGAGATGAATCAGGCTAATCCCGGAGTTAAAGGCGTCGGGCGGGCAGGTCATCGGTTCTACCGCCAGGCCGCGGCGTGCTAATTTTTCGCCGGTATACACCTGCAGCCAGGGCTGGTGGCTGCGTAAATACGTCGACATGTTTTGAGCGGGGCTGGTCATCCTGACCTCCCACCCAGCGTCAGGCTGCAAGCTCCTGAATGTATGATCGAGAGTGGTTTGCGCGATTAAGCGCGGCGTTGTGAAATTGCGTTCATCACACATTTCTGCACTCATCGGGAGCGTTAATTCGCAGCTATCGATGGGTTGCAAATTGCAGGTCAGGTAGGGATGTGCTCCCGCGCCATACGGTGCAGTTTCATCGCCCACATTCTGGGTACGAATAAAAACGTGCAGTCCGCGGGGAGCATCCAGCCGGTAATTCACCTCTGAATACAGCGCAAAGGGATAACCATAAGAAGGCGGTAGAAAAATCGTCAGCGACACTTCCGTGTTCGACAGTTGGTTAATCTGCCAGTCGCGCCAGGCCAGTAATCCATGAATGGCGGTATGCAAAACAGGGTCGTTAACGGCAAGCTGATAGGTCTTGCCGTTATGTTGATAGCAGCCGTCTGCAACGCGGTTTGGCCAGGGAATTAACACTTTTCCCAAATGCGCCAGCGGCATCTCTTCCGGCTTATGTGGAATAACGACGTGACGCCCACGGTGCGTCAATTCTGCTAACCCAGCGCCAACCGTGACGATTTTCGCCTGGTAATGGCCAGCCTGAAGATGAAGGGTTTTTCCACCGCTATGCATGACTGCTCACCTCGTGACTTATTTGGCGTTGATATCCAGCAGACCGGCTGCCACCGCCGGAGCAAGACCCGGAGCCAGCGGCAAACGTGGGATCACGAGGCAGTGCAGCAGATGGTAAATATCCTGCTTACCGTCCCAGACTTTGGTAGTTACCTTGTTATCGGTATCCAGCTCCTGCCACCATGAACCGGTCTCGTAGTCCATCAGATACGTGATGCAGTAATCCCACCACTTCTGATACCAGGCTTCGTACTGGCTGTCGCCAGTGAGGGTGTAGAGGGCGTAAGCGGTGCCCATGGCCTCGACTATCGGCCAACGCACTCTTTCACGCACGATGGGTTTTCCGTCCCAGTCCACCGAGTAGACAAAGCCGTCTGCGCCGTCCGGCGCCCAGGCATCGCGGATAGTGGCGTGGAACAGACCCTTAGCATCTTCCAGCAACCAGGTGGGAGGCGTTTCAAAGCGGGCCTCCAGCGCAGCATGCAGATGCAACATCAGGCGGCCCCATTCGATCCAGTGGCCCGGCGTGCCGCCGTAGGCGCGGAAACGATGCGCTGGATTATCTTTGTTGTAATCGCGGATTGGGTTCCACTGTGAATCGAAGTGTTCGTTGACGCGATACTCACCCCTGCGAGCCACGTCGTGAATAATTACCGATGCGATACGTAGCGCGCGATCAAGCCATTTGCGGTCATGGGTAACGTCATAAACGATCAGGAAGGCTTCAACCGCGTGCATGTTGGCGTTGCCGCCGCGGTAATCTTCCGTCTGGCTGAAGGCTTCGTCCCAGGACTCCAGACACATCTGCTCATCTTCGCTCCAGAAGTACTTCTCAATCACTTCGATAGCGTCATCCAGCAATTGTCTGGCCTGTGGATGCCCGGTAGTGACCGCGCTGGCTGCACCAAGCAAGACGAAGAAATGCTGATAGCCCTGTTTGGAGGCATCCATCACGCCTTCGTCATTTACGCAGGCGTACCAGCCTCCGTAACGTGTGTCGCGTAGCGCGCCATTCAGCGCTTTAATTCCGTGATCGACTAGCTGATATGCGCCGGGGCGACCCATGGATGCGGCAACGGAGTAAACGTGCAGCATGCGGGCGGTGATCCACAGATGTGTTCCCATATCCGCTCTGACCTGACCACTATTTCCCAGCCAGCCAAAACCGGTAGGAACAGCAGCATTTTTACCAAAGTTAAAGATGCGGTCAGTTTCCTGCTCCAGCCAGCGATTGTGGCTTAAGGTGTTAAACCATTTCATGTTTTGATCCTCGATTAACGGCGGGCCATCATTTCGTCGACGATATCGCCCAGACGCTGCAACTTAGGTGCGGAAACGTCGCGCAGCATCAGTTCGGTGTCCGGCAGGCCAATAACTGATGACCAGACAGCACGCCCGGCCAGGAAGCCGGATGCGCCAGCGGTCATCGCCACACTGACCGCGCGTGGGAACAGTTTTTCATCCACACCAGAGGAGAGAATGACCCACGGCATGTTGATGTTTTCATGCAGACGCTGAGAGGCGCTGAGCAATTCCTGTTGGGTCCCTTTGCCGTACAGCGGCATCTCGACCTTGTAGAGATCGGCACCGCTATCGCCCAGCTCTTTCGCGGCATCGATAATGGCCTGTTCGCGATCGAACTTATCGCCACGACGCGGTGGACGAACAACCGGCTCAATAATGCTCAGTAGACCATTGGAATGGCATAGCTCATTGAATTCTTTGACCATATCCAGACGCTGCTGGGCATCTTCATCACTACGCCACAGCACCAGCAGTTTGAGAGCCTTGGCGCCATCTTGCTTCACGGCCTGTGGATTAATTTTTTTATCAATCACCACGCTATCGACCGGAATGCCATTACCCGGAATAAAGTCATCAGCGGCAACAATCATGGCGCAGCTTTTGGCAACCGCGTTTTGCTCTACGACCTGGCGGTAGCAGAACTGCTGATCGACCAGAATGGCGGATGCATAGGGAGAAAGGATCTTCGCCGCATTGACTTTGAAGTCGGTCAGCACGCTGTCATTGATCGGGGATTTTGCACCCGCTGCGGCAAACATTAAGCGCATGGCTTCGCGCTGATCGACCGCCAGCATGGCAAAACCGCCGGAAGCGCGGGTGATATCTTTCAGGGTGTACTTCGTCATTGTTCAGTCCTTACTTATCTGTGTGTTTATTTAGCCCGGCGGATGCGCGAACCTGTTCAAGAATTGCGGTCCAGTCTTCCCGGCCACGGCCAGCGGCGCGTGCCTGGTTATAGACTTCGCGGGAGGCGGCGCCGAGCGGCATCGGCACATGCAGAAGGTTTGCGACATCCAGCGCGATGCCAAGATCTTTGTGAGCTAAATCGATCATGAAGGCGGGAGAAAGATCGCCTTTCAGCACTTTGTTCGGCCAGGAGGTAGTGAAATGGCCTTTTCCGGCAGGGGTGCCGCTCATTACCTTCAGAGCCACATCGAAGGAGAGACCGAGCGCTTCGCACAACACGGCTGCTTCGGCTGAGAGGGCGTTCAGCGCGATACTCATGTAATTGTTGATGAGCTTCACGCGGATCCCCATGCCGGGCCCCCCTGCGTTGATCAGCTCATTCCCCATCGCCATCAGCACCGGTGTGGCGCGTTCCACCTGTTCTGGCGTTCCGCCCGCCAGCAGCAGCAGCGTTCCCGCGATGGCGTGATCGGAGGTGCGTCCAACCGGGCAATCCATCATGTCAAAGCCTTTGGCACGCATATCGGTAATCAGTTTGTCGGTTTGCAGCGGGTGAATGGTGGACATATCAATCACCAACGCCTGCGGGGAGAGGCTTTCGCAGATGCCCTGTTCGCCGAACAGTACGCTGCGCACCAGATCGCCGTTGGGGAGCATAGTGATGACAAATTCCGCCCCTTTTGCTGCCTGAGCCGGGCTGCTGGCAGGCTGTGCACCTTTTTCCACCAGGCGCTGAACGGCATCCGGGTTAACGTCAAAGACGCTGAGTTGATGGCCCAGCTTCAGCAAGTTGCTCGCCATGGGGGAACCCATCTGACCTAATCCGATAAATGCTATAACTGCCATAACGTTCTCCTGAGACGTGGATGTCATTTTTTGTCATTTAAGGTCGTTTGTTTTTGTCTGTTTTTGATCGTATTTGTAATTTATGGTCAAAAAATTGACAGCCGTCACTTTTTAAACATTTTGTGAAATTAAAATGATCCCATCTTGAAACGCCTAAGGAATGACCATGATTCGTATTGCTTGTGTAGGGATTGCCGTAATGGATCGCATCTATTACGTAGAGGGGTTACCGACTGAAGGGGGGAAATATGTGGCGAAGCGTTATACGGAAGTGGGCGGCGGGCCTGCGGCAACGGCCGCTGTGGCTGCAGCGAAACTGGGGGCGCAGGTGGATTTTATTGGCCGTGTGGGCGACGATGACACCGGAAATAGCCTGCTGGCGGAGCTGGAATCCCTGGGGGTGAATACCCGCTACACCCGACGCTACGTGGGGGCGCAATCCTCCCAATCGGCAATTCTGGTTGATGCACAAGGGGAACGAATTATCGTTAACTATCCCAGCCCAGATTTACTGCATGACGCTGACTGGCTCAATGAGATCGATTTTTCCCAGTGGGATGTGGTGTTGGCGGATGTTCGCTGGCACGAGGGGACTAAACAGGCGTTCACACTGGCACGCCGGGCGGGAGTCATGACGGTATTGGATGGCGATGTAACGCCGCAGGATATCCGTGAGCTGGTGACGTTAAGCGATCATGCTGCGTTCTCTGAACCAGGTCTGGCGCGTATGACCGGGATAAACGATCCACTGGTAGGACTGAAAAAAGCAAAAACGCTCACAAATGGACATGTCTATGTGACAAGGGGCAGTGACGGTTGCGACTGGATAGAAAATAATACTTTGCAGCATCAATCTGGTTTTACCGTCGAAGTTGTTGACACCACCGGGGCTGGAGATGTTTTTCACGGTGCGATCGCATTCAGTCTGGCCAACGGAAATACTCCGGAAGACGCTGTCAGGTTCGCCAGTGGTGTTGCGGCGCTTAAATGCACGCGCCCGGGAGGACGAGCCGGAATCCCTGACTGTGATCAAACCCGATCTTTTCTGTCACTTTTTGTATAAAATGCCAGGGCAATGGTTTTTCGAGGAAATTTCATGAGTCTTACCGAACTGACCGGTAATCCGCGACACGATCAGCTACTGATGCTGATTAGCGAGCGCGGTTATATGAATATTGATGAGCTGGCCAGCCTGCTGGATGTGTCCACGCAGACCGTGCGTCGAGATATTCGTAAACTCAGCGAGCAGGGATTAATTACGCGTCATCATGGTGGCGCGGGCAGAGCCTCCAGCGTGGTGAATACGGCGTTCGAGCAGCGTGAAGTCTCGTGGACGGAAGAGAAAAAGGCCATCGCCGAAGCGGTGGCCGACTACATTCCTGATGGGTCAACGGTGTTTATTACTATTGGCACCACCGTTGAGCAGGTGGCGCGGGCGCTGTTAAACCATAATCATTTGCGCATTATCACCAACAGCCTGCGGGTGGCGCACATTCTGTATAACAATCCACGTTTTGAAGTTATGGTGCCAGGTGGAACGTTACGCCCGCATAACAGTGGCATTATCGGTCCTTCCGCCACGGCATTTGTCGCTGATTTTCGCGCTGATTACCTGGTAACCAGCGTGGGGGCGATCGAAAGCGATGGTGCGCTGCTGGAGTTTGATGTCAACGAGGCCAGCGTCGTGAAAACGATGATGGCCCATTCAAGGCATATTCTGCTGGCTGCGGATCATACGAAATACACGGCTTCTGCCGCGGTAGAGATTGGCAATGTGTCTCAGGTGACCGCGTTGTTTACCGATGAATACCCTGGTCCCGCATTGCATAATTTGCTCCAGTCTCAGCAGGTGGAAATTGTGCAGGTGAGTCCGTCACAGGATGATGCTCAGGTCGGGTAATTCTCTCCAATGATGGCTCGATAAATTCGCAGCCATCATTCGCGCATAGTCAAACTTCTCCTTTCCCGCTACAGTTATTCATCCACGGCGAATAAGGAGAAGGGCATGCTCTATATCTTTGATTTGGGTAATGTGATTGTCGATATCGACTTCAATCGCGTGTTAGGCACATGGAGCGATCTGAGCCGTGTACCGCTAGCTTCGCTAAAGCAAAGTTTCAGTATGGGCGAGGCTTTTCACCAGCATGAGCGAGGTGAAATAACCGATGAAGCGTTTGCTGAGGCACTATGCCACGAGATGGCGCTGCCGCTAAGCTACGAGCAATTTTCCCACGGCTGGCAGGCGGTTTTTGTCGCGTTACGCCCAGAGGTTATCGATATCATGCACAAACTGCGTGAGCAGGGGCATCGGGTAGTCGTCTTGTCGAATACCAACCGTCTGCACACAACGTTTTGGCCGGATGAATACCCCGAGATCCGTCAGGCTGCTGACCATATTTATCTTTCCCAGGATCTGGGCATGCGTAAACCGGAAGCGCGGATTTACCAGCATGTCCTGCAGGCTGAAGGTTTTTCTGCGCACGATACGGTCTTTTTTGACGATAACGCCGATAATATTGAAGGAGCAAACCGGTTAGGTATTACCAGTATCCAGGTCATCGATAAAGCGACCATTCCAGACTATTTCGCGAAGTTGTTATGCTAAAAAATGTTCAGCAACAAGCCAGGCATCATACGCGGCCCGTACGCGCCTGGCTGAGGCTGCTATGGCAGCGCATTGATGAGGACAACATGACGACGTTGGCAGGAAATCTTGCCTACGTTTCATTGCTTTCATTAGTACCGCTTATTGCCGTCGTTTTTGCGCTTTTCGCCGCATTTCCGATGTTTTCCGACGTCAGTATTCAGTTACGTCATTTTATTTTTGCGAACTTTATCCCGGCGACGGGAGACGTCATCCAACGTTATATCGAACAGTTTGTCGCCAACTCGAACAAAATGACCGCCGTCGGGGCATGTGGGCTGATTGTGACGGCGTTATTACTGATGTATTCCATTGATAACGCGCTGAATACTATCTGGCGTAGTAAGCGCACTCGGCCCAAAGTTTACTCTTTTGCCGTTTACTGGATGATTTTAACGCTGGGACCTCTACTGGCGGGGGCCAGCCTGGCGATCAGCTCTTATCTGTTGTCATTGCGCTGGGCCAGCGATCTCAACACGGTGATTGATAACATTCTGCGTATTTTCCCGCTGGTGCTTTCCTGGCTTTCATTCTGGCTGCTTTATAGCATCGTGCCGACCACGCGCGTACCTAACAGGGATGCGGTTATTGGCGCCTTTGTAGCCGCCGTATTGTTCGAGGCCGGAAAGAAAGGATTTGCGCTCTATATCACGATGTTCCCGTCTTATCAGCTCATTTACGGTGTTCTTGCGGTGATCCCCATTTTATTTGTCTGGGTGTACTGGACGTGGTGTATCGTCTTGCTAGGCGCGGAAATAACTGTCACTCTCGGGGAATACCGCAAACTTAAACAAGCCGCAGAACAAGAAGAAGCAGAGCAACCATGATTGCATTAATTCAGCGCGTAACCCGTGCCAGCGTCACCGTGGAGGGCGAGGTGACGGGTGAAATTGGCCCAGGACTTTTGGTCCTGTTAGGTGTCGAAAGGGATGATGACGAACAAAAAGCGAACCGCCTGTGCGAACGCGTACTCGGCTATCGAATCTTTAGCGATGCCGAAGGCAAAATGAACCTGAATGTGCAGCAGTCAGGCGGCAGCGTGCTGGTGGTCTCGCAATTTACGTTGGCGGCAGATACTGAGCGCGGTATGCGCCCGGGCTTTTCAAAAGGCGCCGCGCCCGATCGGGCAGAAGCACTCTATGAGTACTTTGTTGAGCGTTGCCGCCAACAGGAAATGAATACGCAAACCGGTCGATTCGCTGCGGATATGCAGGTTTCGCTGGTTAATGATGGCCCCGTGACGTTCTGGTTACAAGTATGAACCAGCTACCGGTGTGGCCGCGGGCAACAAGAGAGAGTACAGCTATGTATCACCTTCGAGTACCGCAAACAGAAGAAGAGTTGGAGCGTTACTACCAGTTTCGCTGGGAGATGCTGCGTAAACCGTTGCACCAGCCAAAAGGCTCCGAACGGGATGCCTGGGACGCAATGGCGCATCACCAGATGGTGGTGGACGAAGAGGGGAATCTGGTCGCGGTAGGACGTCTGTATATCAATGCGGATAACGAAGCCTCTATACGCTTTATGGCCGTTGACCCTTCCGTGCAGGAGAAAGGACTGGGTACGCTTATGGCGATGACCCTGGAATCTGTAGCGCGTCAGGAAGGGGTAAAGCGGGTAACCTGTAGCGCCCGTGAAGATGCGGTCGAATTTTTCGCCAAACTGGGGTTTGTGAGCCAGGGAGAGATCACCACACCGCAAACCACGCCGGTGCGCCACTTTTTGATGATTAAGCCCATCGCTACATTGGACGATATTCTCCATCGCGGCGACTGGTGCGGACAGTTACAGCAAGCCTGGTACGAACATATTCCCTTGAGTGAGAAAATGGGCGTGCGTATTCAACAGTATACCGGGCAGAAATTTATTACGACGATGCCCGAGACGGGGAATCAGAATCCGCACCATACTCTGTTTGCCGGGAGCCTGTTTTCTCTGGCCACGTTAACGGGGTGGGGGCTGATCTGGCTGATGCTGCGCGAACGTCATCTGGGGGGAACCATTATCCTTGCCGATGCACATATCCGCTACAGCAGGCCGATCACCGGGAAGCCTACCGCCATCGCCGACCTGGGCTCGCTGAGTGGCGATCTCGACCGTCTGGCGAGAGGGCGTAAGGCGCGTGTGAAGATGCAGGTCGAGGTATTTGGCGATGACTCGCCAGGCGTCGTGTTTGAAGGCACGTATATTGTGCTACCCGCGAAACCGTTTGGCGCATATGAAGAGGGCGGGAATGAGGAAGAGTAGCTCCTCTAGCTGAAATGTAATATTGGGTTCATTTGCTGATGTAAAATGCGGATTATGAAAATGCCATAATCCGCATTTTGATAAAAAATCGCATGTTGTCGATGATTGTATTGACGGGTACCTTCCTTAATCTCAGAACGGTTGCGCCCCATCAAAGCGTTTTTCTCTAACAGTAAAAAAAGCTGTTCCATCTCAGTAGTGTATTTATCTGCCTGTTGATAACCGAATTTTCTCCAGATGTATTCATAGATAGATTCAAAGTCTTCGACTGCCTGATTAGAGAGTTTATACATTCAGGCTGCGCTTTTTCCTTTGCGCGACCTCCTGTAGAGTCAGGTCGCTTGTGCCGCTGTGTATCCCATCCTCCAGCGCGTCGCGTAATGCGCTATTTCGCAATTCTTGTTCCTCCAGTAAACGTAATGCCGAACGGACAACTTCGCTGGTGGAACCATAGCGCCCACTTTCAATCATTTCGTTAACAAAACGATCGAGATGCTCGCCAATTGTAATGCTGGTAGTTCTGGGCATAGGTTTGTCCTCTGTGTTATCTATTCACACAAGATAGCACCCGTGGACGAAAATATGAACAAACTTACTGACCAAGCCGCCAGGCCACATCTCGCATGGCGCTTCGTGCCGCCTGGCTCACACCTGCGAGCTGGAAAAAGCCATGAATGACACCGAGATAGCGCTGGCAAGTACATTCCACTCCCTGTTCCAGGAACCGTTGATACAGGGCCTCGCCTTCATCGCGCAGTGGGTCGAATTCGGCAGTAATGATGTGCGTGGGTGGCAGACCGGTGAAGTCTTCACGCCAGAGCGGACTGGCTTCAGGATGCAGTGGATCGGTTCGCGGCATATACATCTCGTAGCCTGAAAGCAGCGTGTCACGCGTGATAATGTAATCCTGCCCGTTACGGGCGTAGCTCTCAAATCTGGCGGTGGCGTCCAGCATGGGATAGATCAGCATCAGCTGTGCAGGTTGCCATTGACGGGCGGCTTTCAGGCGTAGCGCGGTGACCAGCGCCAGATGCCCGCCCGCGCTGTCACCGGCAAGCGTAATGTTCGCGCGGTCTATCCCCAGTTTATGGGCATATTTCCAGATAGTATTGGCTCCGGCTTCGGCATCGTTATGTGCTGCCGGGAAGGTGTGCTCTGGCGCAAGGCGGTACTGCACCGCAATTACGCGACAGCCGCTGTAAAAAGCTAACTGCCTTAGCTGGTTATCGTGAGTAGCAAAACCACCGCTGACAAAGCAGCCGCCGTGATAATAGATAACACAGGGTAGCTTTCCCATGGTGTCCCGTGGCGAAACCACGCGAAACGTCATGGCATCGAGTTCAATATCTTCAACCTGGACGCGGGTTTCTGTTTCCCCTGCCAGCATCGTACTGGCGATGTAGCCTGCTCTCCGGTCATCAATATTCTGCTCACGAGAAGAGGGGCGCCCCACCGCGATAAATTCCTCCACTAACTGCGCAATCCCGCTTTCCAGTGCCATTTTTATTCCCTTTTCTGTATGGATATACAGTTTTATAACCCGATTCGGTACGAATGAAAATGGAAAAATTGGGCTGCGTACGATTCTGGAAAGCGGCTCGCACATTAAATACCATCATTGGTTTCTGCGGTTTGAATTCTGTATTGTGAGAAAAACGCACTATACGCCATTGACGTATAGTCAATTTCTATTAATATAGTCCAATGGCGTACTGAAATGTTATTCATAGAAACGGAAATCTTCACTGAAGACGTCAAAAAATTACTGGATGATGATGAATACCGTAGATTACAGATATTCCTTGCGATTCAGCCCGATTGCGGCGATCTGATACAAGAAACGGGGGGCCTGAGAAAGGTTCGCTGGAGAGCGCGAGGGAAAGGAAAACGTGGCGGTGTGAGGATTATCTACTTTCATCAAATCAGACAATCACAAATTCGATTGTTGCTGATTTATCAGAAAGGGATCAAGGATGATCTGACTCCACAAGAAAAAGTACTGCTGCGGATGTTGAATGAGGGGGGGTAAATGGATAAGGCACTATTTGAGCGATTAACTCAAAGTATGGTTCAGATGAATGAGATTGCTGAAGGAACGCGGCAACCTTCCCGCACCTTTCATATCGACGCCATGAAAATAAAGGAAATCCGCCAGTCTTCGGGATTATCACAGACCCGTTTCGCAGATTTGATATCGGTAAGTGTGGATACGTTGCGAAATTGGGAACAGGGGCGTCGTTCACCGACCGGTCCAGCAAAAGCGTTGTTACGCGCCATTGCCAACGATCCAAAACATGTCATTCAGGCGCTAAGATAACCCCCGGCAGCCAGGTTCACTTACCGAGGGAAGATCTTAAAACTTACTCCCCTTCACCCGGGAACAGGAACGGGTTGATGGAGCTGCGGGCAAAGCCTTCTTGCTCCATGTGGGCGTCCAGCATCAGTGACGCGAGGTCGTCGGCCACGGCCTCGACTTTCGGGTCTTTTTCCTGGTAGAGAATCTTCAGGTAAGTCCCGCAGTCGCCGCAGCTTTCCGCTTTAATTGCCGCCTGCTCGTTATCCAGCGACCAGTAGTTCAAATCGCGGCTCTGTTCGCAGTTGCTGCACTTCACGCGCACCACGTGCCATTCGGTTTCGCACAGGTTGCAGTGCAAATAACGTAGTCCCTGCGTTGTGCCGATTTGCACCACGCTGGAGACCGGCATCGAACCGCATACCGGACAGAACTGGCGTTGTTCGCCGTACTCAGCGCGCGCTTTGCCGGGGATCAGGCTTGCCATCTGTGCCCAGTAGAGCGACAGCGCAGCCCAAATAAACGGGGCTTTGTCGCTGCTGACGGAGGCAAAATCTGAGGCAAACAGCGCGCTGGCCATCAGCTCCAGTTCCTGCTCAGAGGCTTTTTCCAGATTCTCAATTACGGCCAGTGCAGGGCCGCTCATCTCCGGCTTCAGCTCAGCAATTAGCGATTGCAGCAGTTTTTGCCAATGTTTGTCGCGTGGCAGGACGTGGATATCCAGCGGCGGCTTGCCCTGATCGTTCGCTTCTTTGATACGAGCGGTCAGATCCATCTGCAGCGGATGATCGTACAGTACCACTTCTTGTGCGTGGGCGATCAGCGCGGCAAAGCGCAGATAATCGCCCAGCGGGTTGTTTTCGGCCAGCTCGCGCAGACGTTCAGCACGGCGGTTATACAAATTTTTGAGTCTGGGGAACAATAACGGCGGAATCATATCCGCCGTGCGTTTCTCGCTCGAACCCAGCTCATCTTGCGGGATTATGCGAATACTCATTCAGATGATTTTTCCTGTTTCTGGCGGACTTCACGGTACCAGCGCGGATGATGTTTCTTCGCCCACGATTTAGTAACCCATCCCTCCACCATCGCGGTAATGGTGCCTTTCACCCAAAGGGCGGCGTAAATGTGCACCATGATAACCACAATTAACGCTACTGCGGCAAATGAATGCAGCATTAACGCGAATCGGATCACCGGGATTGAGAAAGCAGGCGCAAAATACGGACGCCAGATGATCACTCCGCTCACCAGTAACAGCACCAGGAAGATAATCGCCGCCCAGAATACGCATTTCTGGCCGAAGTTATAACGTCCCGTGTCACCTACTTCCTCGTTGACGACAATCTTACGAATATTCTTCGCCCAAAAGATATCATCCCGATTGATTAGATTATGGTGCCAGTAACGGAAAAACATGATGATAAACGAGGCAAACATGATCACGCCGACAAACGGGTGCACAATTCGCGCCAGTTGCGGCGTGCCCATGATGTGCATCAGCCAGTTAAAAGACGGGAAGAGAAAACCCATCCCGCTCACTGCCGCCAGAATAAAGCAGAAGGCGGTTACCCAGTGGTTGATGCGTTCCGGCGCCGTGTAGCGCACGATGGTGTCACGTCGTTTCATTTGCGCACCTCGTCTTTCTCTTCATGCAGATTGTCTTCTTCCTCTTCCGCACGGTTTGGACCCACACCGACGTAGTGGAAGATACTGGCCGCAAACGTCGCTGCGAAGCCGACCGCTGCCAACGGTTTCCAGATGCCTTTCCAGAACTTCACGGTGGCGCTGATTTCCGGGTTCTCCGGCAGACCGTGGTACAGATTCGGCTTGTCGGCATGGTGCAATACGTACATCACATGCGTACCGCCAACGCCCGCCGGATCGTACAGGCCCGCGTTTTCGTAGCCACGCGTTTTCAGTTCCGCCACGCGCTCACCAGCCAGCGTTTTCATCGACTCTTTGGTGCCGAAATGAATCGCCCCGGTTGGGCAAGTTTTCACGCAGGCCGGTTCTTGCCCGACCACCACACGGTCGACGCACAGCGTACATTTGTAGACGCGGTTGTCTTCCGGGTTGAGGCGCGGCACATCGAACGGACAGCCAGCAATGCAGTAGCCGCAGCCGATGCACTGCTCGGACTGGAAGTCGACGATGCCGTTGGCATACTGAATGATTGCGCCTTCAGCCGGGCATGCCTTCAGGCAGCCTGGATCGGCGCAGTGCATACAGCCATCCTTGCGGATCAGCCACTCAAGTTTGTCGTTCTGTTCCACTTCCGAGAAGCGCATCACCGTCCAGGATTTGGCGGTCAAATCAGCCGGGTTATCGTACACCCCAACGTTGTTGCCCACTTCATCACGGATGTCGTTCCACTCGGAACACGCAACCTGACAGGCTTTACAGCCGATGCAGGTCGTGACGTCGATAAGTTTCGCCACCTCTTCCTGGTGATCCCGCGCCTGAGGCGCGGGGGTGAAACCGTTAGTGGCGGATCGACGAATGATGTCTTGCGATTGATAAGCCATAGGTCGTCTCCGTTACACCTTTTCCACGTTCACGAGGAAGGACTTAAATTCCGGCGTCTGCGTGTTCGCATCACCGACGAATGGCGTTAACGTGTTAGCGATAAAGCCTTTTTTCGCCACACCTTCGTAGCCCCAGTGAATCGGAATACCGATGGTATCGATATCCTTACCGTTGGCCTGTAGCGTACGAATACGTTTGGTCACCACTGCTTTGGCCTTGATGTAGCCGCGGTTAGAGGAAACTTTAACGGTATCGCCATGGGAGATGCCGAGCTTATTCGCCAGCTTCTCGCCAATTTCCACAAACTGCTCCGGCTGGGCGATGGCGTTCAGCAACGCATGCTTGGTCCAGTAGTGGAAGTGCTCAGTCAGACGATAGGTTGTACCGACATACGGGAACTTATCCGCTTTACCCAGCGCTTCCGCGTCACCTTTAAAGATACGCGCGGCAGGGTTAGAGATAACGTTCGGGTGCAGTGGGTTAGTGCCGAGCGGCGTTTCAAACGGCTCGTAGTGTTCCGGGAATGGTCCTTCCGCCATCTTATCAATAGCAAACAGGCGTCCCATCCCTTCCGGCTGCATGATGAACGGCCCAACGTCAGTACCCGGTGCGGCGGCGCTGTAGTCTGGAATATCCATCCCGCTCCATTTCGCGCCATCCCATTTCAGGATCTGACGTTTTGGATCCCACGGATTCCCCTGCGGGTCTGCGGAAGCACGGTTATAAAGAATGCGGCGGTTAAGCGGCCATGCCCAGGCCCAACCCAGCGTATTGCCAAGGCCCGACGGGTCGGCGTTATCGCGTCGCGCCATCATGTTGCCTTCCGGCGTCCAGCTACCGGCAAAAATCCAGCAGCCGCTGGAGGTCGTGCCGTCATCGCGCAGTTGGGCGAACGAGCTGAGCTGTTGGCCTTTCTTGACGATTACCGCGCCGGTTGCCGGGTCGATAATATCAGCCAGCGCTTTCCCGTTGCTCTCCATCGCCACTTCTTCCGAAGCCGGTTCATGCGGTGTGGAGTAGTTCCAGGTCATGCTCAGCACCTGTTCCGGGTTCGCGCCACCTTGTTCGGCATACATCTTGCGCAGACGCAGGAAGATACCGGCGAGGATTTCGCCATCGGTTGCGGCAATCCCTGGGGCATCCGCGCCTTTCCAGTGCCACTGCAGCCAGCGACCAGAGTTGACGATCGAACCGTTCTCTTCGGCAAAGCAGGTGGACGGCAGACGGAATACTTCGGTCTGGATTTTCGACGGATCAACATCGTTCGACTCACCATGGTTCTGCCAGAAGGTGGAGGTTTCCGTGTTGAGCGGGTCGATAGTGATCAGATACTTCAGTTTGGACAGTGAAGCCACGACCTTGTTTTTGTTCGGGAATGAGGCGACCGGGTTAAAGCCCTGGCAGATATAGCCATTCACTTTGCCCTGGTTCATCATCTCGAAGTACTGCAGGACGTCGTACCCTTTATCCCACTTCGGCAGCCAGTCGAAGCCCCAGCTGTTTTCCGCTGTCGCTTTATCGCCAAAGAAGGCTTTCATCATCGAAACGAAGAATTTCGGGTAATTGCCCCAATAGTTTACCTGGCCTTCCAGCAGCGGTTTTGGCGTGTTGGCGGCAAGGTAGGTTTGCAGGTCGGTCTGTTTTTCGCTTGGCAGCGTCAGATAACCCGGCAGACTCTGTGACAGCAGACCAAGGTCGGTCAGTCCCTGAATGTTGGAGTGACCACGCAGGGCGTTAACGCCGCCGCCGGCCATGCCCATGTTGCCGAGGAGCAACTGGATCATCGCCATCGTACGGATGTTTTGCGCACCCACGGAGTGTTGCGTCCAGCCCAGCGCGTACAGGAACGATGCGGTTTTGTCTTTGGCGCTGGTTTCTGCGATGTATTCACAGACCTTCAGGAAATCGGCCTTCGGCGTACCGCAGATATTCTCTACGACCTCCGGCGTATAGCGGGAGACGTGCTGTTTGAGCAGGTTCCATACACAGCGCGGATGTTGCAGGGTCACATCGCGTTTGGCGAAGCCGTTTTCATCCAGCTCATAGTTCCAACTGGTTTTGTCATACTTGCGTTTGTCCGCGTCGTAGCCGGTAAACAGGCCATCTTCGAAGCCATAATCCTCACGCACGATCAGGCTGGCGTTGGTATAGGCCTCGGTATATTCGCGGTTGAATTTTTCGTTATTCAGCAGGTACAGCATGACGCCTGACAGGAAGGCAATGTCAGTACCGGAACGAATGGGGGCATAGAAATCAGCCACCGCTGCGGTGCGCGTAAAGCGAGGATCAATGACAATCAGCTTGGCGCCGTTGTGAATTTTCGCTTCCATCGCCCAGCGGAACCCGACCGGGTGAGCTTCAGCGGCGTTACCGCCCATCACCACAACGAGGTTGGCGTTTTTAATGTCGACCCAGTGGTTGGTCATCGCACCGCGACCAAATGTTGGAGCAAGACTTGCTACCGTTGGTCCGTGTCAGACACGCGCCTGGTTGTCGACCGCGAGCATACCCAGCGCGCGGGAGAATTTTTGCGTCAAATAGCCGGTTTCGTTACTGGAAGCGGATGCACACAGCATCCCGGTAGAAAGCCAGCGGTTAACGGTTACGCCTTCGGCGTTTTGTGCAACGTAGTTAGCGTCGCGGTCTTCTTTCATCAGCTTAGCGATGCGGTCGAATGCCTCATCCCAGCTAATTTGCTGCCACTTATCTGAGCCTGGTGCGCGGTATTCCGGGAATTTCAAACGGCTTTCAGAGTGGATGAAGTCCACAAGACCTGCGCCTTTCGGGCACAGCGCGCCGCGGTTCACCGGGTGATCCGGGTCCCCTTCAATATGGAAAATGGATGCTTTGGCGTTTTTTGCTCCGTCACCGAGGCTGTACATTAACAGCCCACAGCCAACGGAACAGTAGGTGCAGGTGTTACGGGTTTCGCGGGTGCGCAGCAGTTTATATTGCCGTGTTTCCGCTAGCGCTACACCGGGTGCAAAGCCCAGTGCCGCAGCCGTGGTGCCTGCCATACCGCCAGCGCAGATCTTAAAGAACTGCCTTCTGCTGACCTGCATGGTTTGCTCCTTGTTTCGACATTGTCACGTTCCCTTCGCATTTCTGCCATGCCAACGCGTGGGAAGTGGTTGTTATTTTTCTTTGCGGACGGGACCGCAAAGGTCCAGAATTGGGTGAATTTCCCTCCGTCCAGGAGGGATTTGTAAAGAATACCACAATGTTGGTATGCGTGTTCCAATATGGTTAAAAGAAAGTGAATAAGATTATTCAAGAAAACATTAAGAATGTGACATCTCCGACAGGATCGCGCCAATTGACGCTCTGGAAGCGCGAGGATTTGCAACATCCTCAGCCTGATGAAGTCGCTGAAGAAGTGCCTGTTGCGCTGGTCTATAACGGAATTTCACACGTGGTGATGATGGCGTCACCGAAAGATCTTGAGCATTTCGCGATGGGTTTTTCACTTTCTGAAGGCATTATTGAGTCCCCGCAAGATATTTACGGGATGGACGTGGTTCCTTCCTGCAACGGATTAGAAGTTCAGATTGAGCTATCCAGCCGCCGTTTTATGGGGTTGAAGGAGCGTCGTCGCGCACTGGCTGGTCGCACCGGTTGTGGCGTTTGCGGCGTGGAGCAGCTCAATGACATCGGCAAACCGGTCCAGCCTCTGGCATTTACCCGGACTTTTGATCTGGCGCTCCTCGATAACGCCTTAAGGCATCTCCATGATTACCAGCCCGTGGGGCAACTGACCGGCTGCACGCACGCGGCGGCATGGGTACAGCTTTCAGGTCATCTGGCAGGTGGACATGAAGACGTTGGGCGTCATGTCGCGCTGGATAAACTGCTGGGGCGTCGGGCGCTCGAAGGGGAAACCTGGCAACAGGGCGCGGTATTAGTTTCCAGCCGCGCCAGCTACGAGATGGTGCAGAAGTCGGCAATGTGCGGCGTGGAGATTTTGTTTGCCGTTTCTGCGGCGACAACGCTTGCTGTGGAAGTTGCCGAACGCTGTAACCTGACGCTGGTGGGTTTTTGTAAACCGGGCAGGGCGACGATCTATACGCATCCGGAGCGTCTGGTGATAGCGCAATCTGAATTCAAATAATTTGAATAAGATTGGCAAATCCTTCCGCTTTTAGTTGTGTGATGAGATGGCTATTATTTATCACATCAAGGCACGGTGCCTTACTCAAACAACTAAGTTAAAGGGTTTATATCATGAAAAGCATCAAAACTTTTGTCGCAGTTATCGCTCTGGCTACTTCTTTCGGTTCATTCGCTGCTCAGACTGTTACCGCAACGGGTTCTACGCTGGAAAGTGCTGAAGCAAGCATTGCCGCTCAGGCTGAACGTGCAGGCGCCAGCGATTATAAAATCACCCAGGCTTACACCGGTAACCGCGTGCACATGACCGCTGAACTGCTGAAATAAGATACCTCAGTACTGTAGAAAGAGCGCCTTTGAGGCGCTTTTTTAGTTTATGCCCGCCATCCTCAACAGCGCGGTCACCACAGCGGCGGCAACGATCACCACGATCAGCGGCATTTTGCGCCAGGCGAGAAAGACCGCGAAGCCAACCCCAAGAACACGCGCCATTCCAGCAAAGTGTTCACCTTCATAAAAGGTGGTTGCCAGCGCGACGGAAAACAGCAATACCGTTGCGGCATCAGAAAGCAGGGCCTGCGAGCGTTCCGAGAACGCTAAACGACTCCCCAGTTTTGCTCCGCCTAAACGCATTAAATACGTTCCCAGAGATAATATGGCGATACCAACGATAAACAGCGTCATGTTGCCCATTATTTTTTCCTCGTCAGTAAACCAAACAGTGAGAGCAGTACCGGCAGGCCCACCGGCGCGAAAGGTATAGATGCGAGCGACAGCGCGGCACCGCTACAGGCGCGGATCAGCGTGGTCCGATTTTTAAAGGCCGGAACCACTAACGCCAGCAAAATGGCCGGGAAAACGGCATCCAGACCGATGGTTTCCGGGGCCGGGAGCAGTTTGCCGACACCTGCGCCAATCAGCGTGCCAATTGGCCAGAAAATGGCGACGCCCAGGCCGCATAGCCAGTAGGCGGCTTTACGCTGTTCCGGCGTTTTTTGCGACAGGCCGAACACTACGCTTTCGTCGTTCATGATATGGCAGCCGAGGAAACTGGCGGCCCGGGAGCCCACCAGGTCACGCACCGTGACGCCAAACGGCACGTGCCGGGCGTTCACCAGTAAACCGGCAGCCGCAGCCGCCAGGGGGTTACCGCCGCTGGCGACGATGCCGATAAACATAAACTCGGACGCGCCAGCCAGTACCGTTATAGAAAGCACAAACGGTACCCACAGCGGGAAACCGTAAGCCATTGCCAGCGAGCCATATGACATGCCGACAACGCCGACGGCCAGACAAACGAGAAATATTGCTTTCAGCGTGTCGCCTTTGAGACAGGAAAAATAATGTTTCATACCATTTTAGCCATATCGAACGAATTTCCATTATAATGAACGCAACCATTTGGCTTTACAAGTCGAACAATTCGTTCGATATAAAAAACATGGAGTCGTGAATGACCCAGCCCATCAGTATGATCGCGAAAAGCCTGGTGCGTGAACGTCAGCGCACCGGTTTGTCACTGGCAGAGATTGCCCGCCGCGCGGGGATTGCAAAATCGACGCTCTCACAGTTGGAAGCAGGAAATGGCAACCCTAGCCTGGAAACGCTGTGGTCGCTGTGTGTGGCGTTGGATATCCCTTTTGCGCGCCTGCTGGAGCCGCAGGAGCAAAAAACGCAGGTGATTCGCCGCGGCGAAGGGACAAAAGTGGTGGCGGAACAGGCCCACTATCAGGCCATTTTACTGGCCGCCTGCCCACCGGGCGCGCGGCGGGATATCTATTTGCTGCTGACGCAACCGGGCGCGGATCGTATTTCACAGCCGCATCCACCGGGATCGGTTGAACATATTATCGTGACACAAGGTAAAGCGATGGTGGGATTGACGGAAGCGCCGGAGGAGTTAAGCGAGGGCGACTACATTTGTTACCCCGCCGATCGGGCGCATATCTTTAAAGCGCTGGAGCCGGATACTCAGGCTATTCTGGTTTCTGAGCAGAACTAACTGCTATGTTGCGTTGTGCCGGATGCGGCGCATCCGGCCTACAAGATTATTGCAGATAAAACACTTCTTTTAGCTCTGTGCTGACCGGGCTGTTGTCCGGGTTGGCTGGCATAACGTCGCGCATATGTTTCCACCAACGCTGGCAAACGTCGGTGCTGGCAACGGCATTCCAGCGCTCCTCGGACTCTATCTCAACGGTGGCGAACAGCAGATTACGCTCCTGATCGAGATAAATCGCGTAGTGATGCGCGCCGTGTTCTTTCAGTACTGATTCCAGTTCTGGCCAGATGGGATTGTGCCGACGTTGGTACTCAACGTGCGCGTCGGCGTTTACCTGCATCACAAACGCTTTGCGGATCATAACGCCTCCAGATACAGCTCGCGGACTTCATCGCGGCTGGCGATGCGCGGGTTACACGGCGCGCATGGATCGGCCAACGCTTTATCTAACCAGCCTTCAATATCCTCTTTGGTCACGCCAAGCTGGCTGAAACCGGCTGGAATACCTACCCGCTTGCTCAGGGCGCGAATGGCGTTGATGGCTTCCATGCTTGCCGCTTTATCGCTCATGCCGCGGGTATCGACGCCCATCGCCTGCGCCACGCGGGCAAAGCGAGCCTCGGCGTTCGGTCGGTTAAAGTTTTCGATTATCGGCAGCAGGATGGCGTTGCAGACGCCGTGTGGCAGGTTGTGGGTTGCGCCCGGCTGGTGCGCCAGCGCATGCACCAGACCTAGACCGGCGCTGTTAAATGCCATACCCGCCAGATACTGACCAAATGCCATTTGCTCACGGGCTTCGAGGTTGTGGCCATCATCGACCGCTTTCGGTAGCCACAGATTAATCAGGCGAATGGCCTCCAGCGCATTGGCGTCAGTGAGTGGGTGCGCGCCGACGGAAACATAGGCTTCCACCGCGTGAGTCAGGGCGTCCATGCCGGTTGCGGCGGTAACGGCAGCCGGGATTTCCAGCATCACGCTGGCATCATCCACGGCGATATCCGGGATGATGTTCGGGTCGATGATCACCTCTTTAACCTTGCGAGCAGAGTCGATAATCACCGCATTGCTGGTCATTTCTGCAGCAGTGCCGGCGGTGGTATTGATGGCGACCAGCGGAACGCCGGCATTTTTCACTTTGCCCACGCCGGAGTATGCGGTAGAAGGGCCTGGGTTGGCGGTCAGGATTTTCACCGCTTTAGCGGTATCGATCGGACTGCCGCCGCCGAAGGCGATAATGTAGTCACATTCTGCGCTCTGATACGTCGCAAAACCTTTCTGCACCAGCTCTTCTGTCGGGTTTGGGAACACCTCATCAAACAGGTGGTAAGACATTTGATGTTCATCCAGCGCGCTAAACAGGCTATCCAGCAGGCCCAGTTTCACCAATTGACCATCGGTAACAATCAGCGCTTTGCCCCATTGCTTATTCGCCACGAGGTTCACCATATCGGCAATCGCTCCAGCGCCATGCAGGCTAATTTTGGGTAGTGCCAACATAAAGCTCATCACTATTCTCCTTATAATGCTAGTGCGCTTGCCAGCGGAGTCACGCCAAAACGTTTGCCGAGTGCGACCAGTTCTTCACGCGTGATGGTCTGCTTCATACCGCCCATCGAATAGATTTTGACTAAAACCTCAGCGGATTTCTCAGCGGTATCGATCAAACCGAATGCTTCATCGAGGGAGGGGCCGCTGCCGAACACACCATGGAACGGCCACAGAACAAGCGAATGCTTCTGCATTTCCTGCGCGGTCGCCTGGCCGATTTCATCCGTACCCGGCACCATCCACGGCAAAATGCCGACGCCATCCGGGAACACCACCAGGCACTCGGTGCTGCCTTCCCACAGTTTGCGGGTGATCAGCGCGGTGTTGTTTTCCAGCACATAGGTCAGGGCGATCAGGTTGGTGGCGTGGCAGTGCATGATCACGCGATCTTTGCCGTTCGTCGCTTTAATGCGTTCGCAGTGAGAGAGGAAGTGGGCTGGCAATTCGGAGGTTGGCACCGCTTCGTGGGTCAGGCCCCAAAGGATGTGATAGCCCGCACCGTCGCTGTCCACTTTCACTACGCCTAAATTTGCCGCCGGATCGAGCTGAACGTTCCGGAAAAATTTACCCGAGCCGGTGACGATAAATGGCGTATTCGCCAGCAATGGCATGGGTTGACTCAGCGCAATATAGCGCGGTTTGTCGTGGAAATCGCCGCTAAATGGCGTGATGTCTGCTTCATCCAGGCGCAGCGTCAGGTTGCCGCCGTTACGTTCATCCCAGCCTTTCAGCCACGCATCGGATGTGGCTTTGATCATCCCCTGGACAAACCAGGAATGAGTAATGTTCTGCATGTTCGGTGCTCCCATTTATTGCCCGAAGGTTATCGGGTCTTACGTAGGCCGGATAAGCGCAGCGCCATCCGGCAATCGTGTTTTATTTATTGCCGGATGGCGACGCGGGGCGTCTTATCCGGCCTACAGATCAGGTGTCGCTATTAGCTACGTTTGCTCAGGATCTCTTTTTCATAGGCGCGAACGATGTCCAGCCACTGGCTGCCCGCTGGCGTGTCGTGGCGCTGGCAATACATTTCCCAGACGGCCTGCCACGGCAGTGATTTTTGTTCTTCCAGCAGGGCCAGACGTGCGGTGTAGTCGCCGCTGGCTTCGAGCTGACGCAGTTGCTCGGTTGGTTCTAACAGCGCGCGCAGCAGGGCTTTTTTCATATTGCGGGTGCCGATAACCCATGCCGCGATGCGGTTAATGGAAGCGTCGAAGAAGTCGAGACCGATGTGTACGCGATCAAACAGATTGTGGCGGACGATTTCGCTGGCAATCGCCTGAGTTTCATCATCCAGCAGCACCACGTGATCGCTGTCCCAGCGCACCGGACGACTGACGTGCAGCAGCAGGCGCGGGACATACAGCATGGCGGCGGAGATTTTGTCGGAAATCACTTCAGTCGGATGGAAGTGTCCCGCATCCAGGCACAGCGCGGTCTGGCGGCTGGTGGCGTAGCCCATATAGAACTCGTTGGAGCCGACGGTGTAGCTTTCGGCGCCGATGCCAAACAGCTTGCTCTCAACGGCGTCAATATGGTGCGCCGGGTTGAGTTTCTCGCTGATCACTTCGTCCAGTGCTTCCAGCAGGCGCTGGCGCGGCGCTAAACGGTCAACGGTGATATCTTTCATACCGTCCGGGATCCAGATGTTCATTACCGACGGCGTACCCAACTGTTCACCAAAATACGCCGAAACGCGACGGCTGGCTTTGCAGTGGTCAATCCAGAACTGGCGAATGTGGTCATCGGCATGGGCCAGCGTGAAGCCGTCGGCGCTCAGCGGATGAGAAAAGCAGGACGGGTTGAAATCCAGCCCTAACTGGTTTGCTTTCGCCCACTCAACCCAGTTTTTGAAGTGTTCCGGTTTGATTTGGTCGCGGGCAACCGGCGCATCGGATTCCAGATAGATCGCATGCAGATTCAGGCGTTTTGGACCCGGTATCAGGCTCAGCGCCTGCTCCAGATCGGCACGCAGTTCGGTCGCGTTGCGCGCTTTGCCCGGATAATTGCCGGTAGCCTGAATTCCGCCTGTGAGCGAGCCTTCCGGGTTTTCGAAACCGGCGACGTCATCGCCTTGCCAGCAGTGCATGGAGACCGGCAGACGATCGAGCTGGCGTAGGGCCGCCTCGACATCAATGCCTACTGCGGCGAAACGCAGTTTTGCCAGTTCCCAGGCTTGTTCAAGTTGAGTGGTCATGCGCAAAGCTCCTTTGTCTGTCGTAGTGATTGAAACTGCGCCTGGTAGCGGGCAATTTCACTTTCCGGATTGGGAATGAAGGTGGTCAGGTCGTAGTTGGCGCGCACTACCTGACGGAAATCATCGACGTTGTTAAGCTCGTCCAGCGTCATCAACTGGATGCCGATGTTGCCGAGCGTGGAGGCCTCAATCGGCCCGGACATAACGCGAATACCGCAGGCATCCGCGCACAGCTGATTCAGTAACGCGTTCTGGCAACCGCCACCAACAATGTGCAATTGGCTAAACGCTGCGCCACGCAGGTCTGCCAACTCTTGCAGAATGTCGGCATACAGCAGCGCCAGGCTGTCGAAGATACAGCGCGCCAGTTCGGCGTTTTGCAGAGGAACAGGTTGGCCCGATTCACGACAGGCCGCCTGAATTTCCGCACTCATATCGTCGGGGTTGATAAAGCGATCGTCGTTCGGGTTGATCAGGAACTGGCAGGCTGGTAGCGCTTGCGTTTCGGCGATAAGCGTTGGCAGGTCGTCGATCTGGCGCTCTTTTAATACGCGCTGGAGCAGCCATAGTCCCATGATATTTTTCAGTACCCGGTAGCGCCCTTCCGCGCCGCCTTCGTTGGTGATATTCGCCGCCAATGCCGCATCGTTGGTATACGGCGTTCTGCTCTCAAACCCCATCAGCGACCAGGTGCCGGAAGAGAGATACGCGCTGTTTTTATCGGCGAGCGGCGAAGCAATGACCGCGCTGGCCGTGTCGTGACTGGCAACCGCGACGACCGGAATTTGATTTTTCTGCGGGCAAATCCAGTGGCCAATGACGTTCCCCGGATGCGTCGGGCGACCAAACCAGGCTTTGTCTGCCCCGGTCCACGCCAGCAGCGTGTCGTCCCAGTCGTCGGTATTGATATTGACTAACTGGGTGGTGGTGGCATTGGTGTATTCCCAGTTCATTTCACCGGTCAGGCGAAAACTGAAGTAGTCGGGGATCAGCAGGGCATGCGCCACCTGCGGGAGCAATTCTGGTTGCTGTTCAACCAGCGCGCGCAACTGATACAGAGTGTTAAAGGGGAGAAATTGAATACCGCTACGCCGGTAAATCTCGTTTTTACCCGGTTGCACCATCGCCTGCGACATAATGCCTGTCGTGCGATTATCACGGTAAGAGATCGGCAGACCGACGCGCTGACCGGCGTTATCGACCAGCACGTAATCCACACCCCAGGTATCAATGCCGATGCTGTCTATCAGAATGCCTTCATCGCAGACTTTCTTCAGACCCAGACGAATGTCGTTTTCCAGGCTGTCGATGTCCCAGGTGTCAAAACCGTCCGTTTTTTGTAGGCAGTTAACGAAGCGGTGGATTTCACGCAGCGTCAGGGTGCGGTGTTCACTGTCGTAACGCGCCAGCATTACGCGCCCGCTGGATGCGCCGAGATCGACAGCGACACAATGGCGAAAAGTCATAGCGAGGTCCTTCTGAGTTTTATTGCACTCAGTCTAAGAACCCCCGATAAGACGTACCTTCTTAACAGTGACAGGCACAATTAGCGGCTGGCAACATGGCAAAGGTGAACGTGATGATGTTCACAGTTTCTACTCATGGGGCGGATTCGGGCAGATGTGACGCCTTCCGCAATTCCCGATCTTTCCCACCGTATCTTGAAGAATTGACCATGTTTACGCACTTTGGCGTCAAAAATTTAAGGTGAGGGTAGTAACCCTTAATTACTATTCAGCCATATTCGCTAAACAGGGGGAGCCGTCATGACTGTACTGCATTGCGTAGACTTTTTTCCGACAGGTAAAGCGCCAGTGGCTATTGAACCGCGGCTTCCTCAACCCGCGTTTCCTGAACATCATCATGATTTTCATGAAATTGTGGTGGTCGAGCATGGTACGGGGATCCACGTGTTCAACGGGCAACCGTATGCCATCAGCGGTGGTACGGTGTGTTTCGTCCGCGATCATGACCGGCATTTATATGAACATACTGACAATTTGTGTCTGACCAATGTCCTGTATCGCTCCCCGGATGCGTTTCAATTTTTAGCCGGGCTGAATCAGCTTTTACCTCAGGAACAGAATGGGCAGTACCCATCCCATTGGCGGGTAAACCAAGGGGTACTACAGCAGGTCCGACAGTTGGTGGGGCAAATGGAAGCGCTCGGTGAAGGAATGGATACGCCGACGGCGGCAAATCGTGAAATTCTGTTTATGCAGCTACTGGTCGTGTTGCGTAAAAGCAGCCTGATGGCAGCGGCAACTGATAACGATGCGCGGCTTAACCTTCTGATGGCGTGGCTGGAAGATAACTTTGCTGACGAGGTGTGCTGGGAGGCGCTGGCCGAAAAGTTTTCGCTCTCTTTGCGCACACTGCACCGCCAGCTTAAACAACAAACGGGATTGACGCCCCAGCGCTACCTTAACCGCCTGAGGCTTATTAAAGCGAGACATCTGCTTCGTCATAGTGAGGACAGCGTGACGGATATCGCGTATCTCTGCGGTTTCGGCGACAGTAATCACTTTTCGACGCTTTTTCGCCGGGAGTTTAATTGGTCGCCACGCGATATTCGTCAGGGGCGCGATCTCATTGCGGGAAGCAGCCTGCAGTAACGCGAAAGCTATCAACGTTTTTTACCGCCGAATCTCAGATAATCATGTTCCTTAACGCCGGATGGCAGGGAATATTGTGATGGCGAATCAGCTAATCCTTCTGACATCAGACTTTTTCGCGCATGAGCAGCAGGCTGTCGCCGTGGCTGACCGTTATCCGCAGGATGTCTTTGCGGAACATACCCATGAATTTTGCGAGCTGGTCCTGGTCTGGCGCGGCAATGGTCTGCATGTTCTTAACGATCGTCCGTACCGGATAACCCGTGGCGATCTGTTTTACATTCGCGCTGAAGACAAACATTCCTACACGTCCGTAAATGACCTTGTTTTGCAAAATATCATCTACTGCCCGGAGCGGTTAACGCTGAATGTTGACTGGGAAGGGGCGATCCCCGGATTTAACGGTACGCCACGGCAGCCGCACTGGCGACTCGGCAGCGTTGGCATGACTCAGGCCAGGCAGGTGATAAGCCAGCTTGAGCATGAAAGCAATCAACGCGATGCGCAGGCTTTTAACATGGCGGAACTGCTGTTCGGGCAACTGGTGACCCTCCTTAAACGCCATCGTTATGCGACAGATACGCTCCCGGCAACGTCGAGTGAAACGCTGTTGGATAAACTCATTACCGCATTAGCTGGGAGTCATGAGCATGCTTTCGAACTGGATAAATTTTGCGAGCGCGAACAGTGCAGCGAACGCGTTTTGCGCCAGCAGTTTCGCAGCCAGACCGGGATGACCATCAACCAGTATCTCCGCCAGGTGCGGGTCTGCCATGCTCAGTATCTGCTCAAGCACAGCCGGTTAATGATTAGTGAGATTTCCATGCGCTGTGGCTTTGAGGACAGTAACTACTTTTCGGTGGTGTTTACGCGGGAAACCGGGATGACGCCGAGCCAGTGGCGTCATCTGGCTGAGTGAGTAACCATGATTACGTCGGATATCAAGATGATAAAATCTGACAGCGATCCCTCCAAAAATTGAAAATTTCGCGATGGCTCACTTCTGTAAATAAAGCCTAAAATAGGAATAACGACCATTATCAGGAGAGAATGATGAGCGTATGTTGAAATAATTTACCAGAAATTATTGGGCGTTAAACAATGCAGGCTTCTGACTATTTAAGAATGAAATTTCAAAATGACAGGCGGCTGGCGCTAACCACTCAGAATGCGGTTGGTGGAGTTTTGCAGTCAGCCCGGGGAGTTGCTTCAGATATATATTCGGGTATGGAGCGAGCTAGTTGGTATTCATCATGCTTTATACCGCAATACAATGATGTTTGTCAGGAGTTAAAGACTGAAGAAATAAGAACACTCTATTCCATAGAGTCTATATATAGATATCGTGATGTAATTGCATATATGCTCTATTTGTACTTCAAAATGATAAGTGATGATGTTGATGAAGGTAATCCAGAAGGTTCGGCGCGTCAGTTAATCAGAAAAATGTCAGCAATAGCTTCTCATATGAATATTGCAGGAGGGACCAGGTACGCTTTTGCTTCCGCGGCTTCTCTTGCGTTGTCTCAGTCTGGTTTCATGTCTAAAATCATTGTTGAACGTCTATCTGAAAAGCTACCACAAGCAGTATTCGTGCTTCAGTTTTTCGGCGTTCAACAAAAGTGTGCGCTTGCTGCCCGTCATCTAAAAGCAGTGGATTCAGATTATTATTGGATTTTATATCAGGCAAAGCTTGAAATGCTTTATTATTTTGTCGAACCAGCAATTTCCAAAATGATTAGCAGAGCAAAGTCTCAACTCTTCTCAAATCTTGATGACTTAGCTGATTTTTTACAGGGGGATTTTAGTGTTTAAGAGTTTGATAACACTTTTATTAGAAGGTGTAGTGTTTCCAGTTCTGGTAATAGGCTTTGGTTTATTATGGCTTCATCTGTTCCCTAAATATTGTTTATTGCTAACATTAATTACACTTATTATTCTGATGTGGTTGTTTCCCCGATTGACTTCACGGTTCACCAAGTTTAAATAAAAGGAGTTTAAATGTCTAACCCAGCTTATTTGTGGCTAACAGATGAAAATGGTTCTCCTATGTCAGGCTCATCTCTGGTTGTCGGACGTGTCGGAGCTATTGAAATAAAGTCACTGACTCACAACATCAATATCCCGGTTGATAGTAATACAGGGCGCCTAACGGGTACGCGAATTCATGCACCCATCATGTTTCAAAAAGAATTCGACCGGGTTACACCTTTTTTGTACAGAGCATTAAGTACCGGAGCTACGCTCAAATCAGCGACGATACAAAATGTACTCAATTAATGAAGCAGGGATTGAAAAGGAATATTTCAAAATCATTCTTCACAACGTAAAGCTTACGTCCATCACGCCTGATTTGTATCCCGGCTCATCAACAGGTACACATCTTGAAACGGTACTGCTTCGCTACGAGAAAATCACCTGGAAGCATTGCGATGGTAATATCATCTATACCGATGAATGGAATCACCGTACTACCTATTAAAAAATTAATCTGGCAAATAAAAATTTGTGTGTATCAAACTAACGATAGATGACGCCGAGCCAGTGGCGTCATCTCAGTACCCAACATGCTTAGCTGGCCATTCCCAGACCGACAATGTTTGCCGCGACGATAATCACCACGCAGCCGAGGCTCAGCACGCTGACCGGACGTCGACCCGCGTTTTTCCACTCTTTCAATACCAGACCAACAATCCCGCCGCACAGGACATAGAAACTCATGTGCAGCATCCAGCTTACATAGTCATACTGTGCCGGAATACGCGCGTGGCCCCAGGCGTAGAAGAAAAATTGCAGATACCACATCAAGCCACCGAGCGCGGAGAGTAGCACGTTGCTGATGATCAGCGGTTTTGCCAGCGAGAAGTCGGCTTTTATCGACAAGTTCTTCACTTTTGCCAGACGAATGAAGCAAAAACCCAGGTTGACCAGCGCACCACCGCCCATGATAACCACATAGCTGGGCAGAGCGACATACAGTGGGTCCACACCCAATGCGGCGGCGGCATCGTGCATCGGTTTCGCGGCGTTCATCGCAAATGACATCCCCGCGGAGAAAATGCCGCACATGACCGCCAGAACCAACCCTTTTTTCAGGTTGAACTCTTCGGCTTTGATGCCCATTTTGCGTTCTTTTAATTGACCCGCACGGGTAACAATGCCCACGCCAATCAGTGCGACCAACACGCCAAGCAGCGTCATGCGTCCGCCGGAGGTGTTGATCAGCACATCAAAGTTGCCGTTGATAATCGGGGTCATCAGCGTGCCGACAATCAGCGTAATACCTATCGCAATGCCGATACCCATCGACATACCGAGATAGCGCATGGTCAGGCCATAGTTAATGTTGCCAATCCCCCACATCGCCCCGAAAAGAAATACCGGGGCCAGTGTGGAAAGGCTGAAGGAGCTGAAGTAGGCCCAGAAATTGGGAAGTAACATAGCGCTGATAGTCCACGGAAGGATAAGCCAGGAGACGATCCCGCCTACCGACCACATCGTTTCCCATGACCAATGTTTGACCTGCTTGAACGGGGCATAGAAACAAGCTGCACTGGCTGCGCCTATCAAATGCCAAAAGATACCCATCGTAATCGCGTTACTCATGACTTAATCCTCGTTATTTTTTATCGTCGGTAATGACCCCTCCGACCTGACGAGTTTAAAAATTACGCAGAGTATTAACCTTTTAACGCTTGCCGCCATTTTGCGCATGTTGGCAATCATCACGTTAAGTGGGTGATTCGGTTCACATCTTTTACAATAGACTGATCGATTAAAACCTTGTAAAAAGTACGGCATTGATAATCATTTTCAATATCATTTAATTAACTATAATGACCCAACTGCTTACGCGGCGTTAACACTGGCCGCCCGACAACACTGGAGATGATTATGAGTTATACACTGCCATCCCTGCCGTACGCTTATGATGCCCTTGAACCGCACTTCGATAAGCAGACGATGGAAATTCACCATACCAAACACCACCAGACTTACGTAAACAACGCAAACGCTGCGCTGGAAAGTCTGCCTGAATTCGCCAGCCTGTCGGCTGAAGAGCTGATCACCAAACTGGATCAACTGCCAGCGGACAAGAAAACCGTACTGCGTAACAACGCCGGCGGCCACGCTAACCACAGCCTGTTCTGGAAAGGCCTGAAAACTGGCACTACGCTGCAGGGCGACCTGAAAGCGGCTATCGAACGTGATTTTGGCTCTGTTGACAACTTCAAAGCTGAATTCGAAAAAGCAGCGGCCACCCGTTTCGGCTCCGGCTGGGCGTGGCTGGTTCTGCAAGGTGACAAACTGGCTGTCGTTTCCACCGCTAACCAGGATTCCCCGCTGATGGGTGAAGCAATTTCTGGCGCTTCTGGCTTCCCTATCGTCGGTCTGGACGTTTGGGAACACGCTTACTACCTGAAATTCCAGAACCGCCGTCCGGACTACATTAAAGAGTTCTGGAACGTGGTGAACTGGGACGAAGCTGCAGCGCGTTTCGCCGCTAAAAAATAAGTTCTACGCTTAAATAATGCCCCTGCAAGCGCTGCTTGTGGGGGCTTTTTTGTGATCAAAATCAACATGGGAACGCTGATCCATTTAAATTGAAACAATGTTTTATTGTGCGGGTGGGATCACTTTTATAATTCCTCTGAATGTCTATCTTCTGTTCATCAAGACGGGCGCATCTCAAAAGCAAGATGCAATCGCCCATAAAAATTGCCCCATTTTTATGTCTACAGGTGATGGAAATGCAGATCAAACGAACGATAGAGAGAATCCCTGGCGGGATGATGCTGGTGCCGCTTTTCCTCGGCGCGTTATGTCACACCTTTTCACCCGGCGCCGGGAAATATTTCGGCTCATTTACCAACGGTATGATCACCGGTACGGTGCCTATTCTGGCGGTCTGGTTTTTTTGTATGGGCGCGTCGATTAAGCTAAGTGCAACCGGCACCGTGCTGCGTAAATCCGGCACGCTGGTCATCACCAAAATTTTGGTGGCGTGGGTGGTGGCGGCAATTGCCTCACGCATCCTGCCGGAACACGGTGTGGAAGTCGGGTTCTTCGCCGGGTTGTCCACGTTGGCGCTGGTGGCCGCCATGGATATGACCAACGATGGGCTGTACGCCTCGATTATGCAGCAGTACGGCACCAAAGAAGAGGCCGGGGCATTTGTTCTGATGTCTCTGGAATCAGGCCCGCTGATGACCATGGTGATTCTGGGAACCGCCGGGATTGCTTCGTTTGAACCGCACGTGTTTGTAGGGGCTGTATTACCATTCCTGATTGGCTTTGCGCTGGGTAATCTGGACCCTGAACTGCGGGAGTTCTTCAGCAAAGCGGTGCAGACGCTGATCCCGTTCTTCGCCTTCGCGCTGGGTAACACCATTGATTTGAGCGTGATTGCGCAGACCGGCGTGCTGGGGATTCTGCTGGGCGTGGCGGTGATTATCATTACCGGGATCCCATTGATTATCGCCGATAAACTGATTGGCGGCGGCGATGGAACGGCGGGGATTGCCGCTTCCAGCTCTGCGGGTGCGGCGGTTGCCACGCCGGTACTGATTGCTGAAATGGTTCCGGCATTTAAACCGATGGCGCCAGCGGCAACCTCTCTGGTGGCGACCTCGGTGATTGTGACCTCCATTCTGGTACCGATTATCACGTCCATCTGGTCGAAAAAGGTCAAAGCCAGGGCGGCGGAAATTGATCTTCGTGGTACCGTGAAGTAAGCCTCTTTTGCCGGATGGTCTGCGCCATCCGGCTTAGCCAGTTAACCTTTGACGACGAACACCTCATCAATAGTCCGACATTCCCCCTCATTCAACTCTCCGCCAGCATTACGTGACACGCCGGTGCAGTAGCCAAACTTACGCGATACCACGGTTTTGATGGTGGTGACAAAATCTTCGCCAATGGCGTAGATGGACATATAGGTGCCAATCTGGTCCTGAATATCGCGAAGCGTCGCCAGGTCGCCCTGCTTAAACGCCTCCCGCGCGCTGACAAACAGTTCCGGCATGACGTTGTTCAAGCCTGAAATAATCCCCGCCCCGCCTGCCAGCAGGTTAGGAATGTAGTATTCGTCATAACCGGACAGTACGGCAAAATCTTCCCGCACGGCGCGCGTTGTCTGAATCATACTGCGGGTATGTGACTGACAGTCGACGGTATCTTTGATGCCTGCGAAATTTGGGAACTCGGCAGCGAGAGTGGCAACCAGCTCCGGCGTTAAATCACAGCCGGTACGCGCCGGGAAATTATAGGCAAACCATTTACCGCTGAGTTTCTGTCCCAACTGGCGGAAGTAGCTCAGCAGCTGTTTCGCCGTTTGTCCGTAGTAGTAAGGCGGCAGGATCATCACGGCATCATAACCTGCGCGATACGCTTCCTGCGCCATCAACAGAACATCCTTCTGGCAGGTGGATGAGACGTTGGCGACCATCTTCAGCGAGCTCATGGCCCGGGCTTCACGGATCAGCAGCAGACGTTCTTCGAGCGTAAAGGAAGCAAACTCCCCGATGCTGCCCATCAGCAAAATCACGTCGATTTTGGCCTCGGTTAAACGTTTGAGATGCTGGCTCAGACCGTTGAGATCGATCTTGCCGTCATTATCCATTGGCGTAATGGAAGGGCACCAGACGCCAGCAAATTGCGATTGACCAGTCACGTAGTCGACTCCTTATTTGAAATGATGTTTCAAAACCAGCTTACATTGATAGCATGTGTCCCTAAGCTTCATGTGAACCGTGCTCTCATTTTGAGCGACTGGGATAAAATAAATATGGTGTAATGGGGGAAATTTATCGGGAGAGGGAACAGATGCGATATCCGGTCGATGTTTTTACAGGCAAGATTCGGGACTATACGGGAAGTCGTCCCAGCGCGATTGCTAAAGTTCAGGTCGATGGTGAGCTGATGCTGACCGAACTGGGCCTGACGGGGGATGAACAGGCGGAAACGAAAATTCACGGCGGGCCGGATCGCGCGCTGTGCCACTATCCGCGTGAACACTATCAGCACTGGAGACAAGAGTTTCCGGAGCAGGCGGAGTTGTTTGTCGCGCCCGCTTTCGGCGAAAACCTCTCCACTGAGGGGCTGACGGAAGAGAATGTGTATATTGGCGACATTTTCCAGTGGGGAGACGCGCTGATTCAGGTCACACAGCCGCGCTCGCCGTGCTTTAAGCTGAATTTCCATTTTGGCATTAGCGATATGGCCAGCCAGATGCAGAATGCGGGCAAGACGGGCTGGCTATGCAGCGTCATCGCTCCCGGTCAGGTTTCGGCGGACGCGCCGTTGATCCTGGCGTCACGCGTCAGCGACGTAAGCGTGCGCGAGGCGATTGCCATTGCCTGGCATATGCCGTTTGATGACTCGCAGTATCACCGTTTACTGTCGGCTGCCGGGTTATCGAAGAGCTGGACCAGAACGATGCAAAAGCGCCGTTTAAGCGGCAAGATCGAAGATAATGCCAGAAGACTATGGGGCGGCAATCCCCCTCAGGAACGAAAGGAAGTGTAATGACTGAATCTGAAAATGCGGTGGCGATCGTTAAAGAATTTTTGATTGCTTCTATGATCCCAGACGCTGAACGCGCTGCGACGTTTATGCACCCAGCGGTAAAAATTACCTTTACCGGGCGGCGTGAAATGGCGGGTGCCGCAGATATTGTTCTCTTTAACGGCGAACGCTATAAGCGGGTAAAAAAATTGTTGGGCGAATTCGATGCGGTAATGCGCGAAGACTGTGTGGTCGTTTATTCTAACGGCACGCTGTATGGCGAGTGGCCGGATGGACGTGCATTTGCGGGTAATCGTTATATCGATCGTTTTGAAGTCCGAGGCGGTAAAATTACCCATATGGATGTTTGGAACGACAGCGCTGAGTGGATCCTCGCACCGGAAATTTCCCGTCAGGCATAAAGCCCACAGTTCGCTTGTGTAAGATAATTAAAAAATTGGCCTACATAACGTAGGCCGATAGCTGTTAAGCACGTTTGTACAGCGGTAACCAAATCACCAGCCGTAAACCACCCAGCGGGCTGTCTTCGGCCTTCACCCAGCCACGATGCTGCTGGATCGCGGTTTCCACAATCGCCAGACCCAGCCCCGTTCCGCCAGACTCGCGATCGCGCGCCTCATCGGTACGATAGAACGGACGGAAAATCTGCTCCCGGTCTTCAGGGCTAACGCCCGGGCCATCGTCGTCCACGGTGATGGTGATCCCGTCTTTATCCACCGCGAAGCCCACTTCAATCTGCGTGTGTGAATAGCGCAGGGCGTTGCGCACAATGTTTTCCAGTGCGCTTTCCAGCGCATTTGGGTTACCGTACAGCGGCCACGGACCCGGCGGGAAATTCACCGTGAGCGATTTACCCATCTGCTCGGCTTCAAAGGCGGCGTTATCCAGCACTTCGCCCCATAGCTGATTGGCTTTCACCGTTTCACTGACCAGCGCGTTTTTCTGCTGATTACGTGACATCACCAGCAGGTCGTTGATCATGCTGTCCAGCCGTTGCGCTTCTGTTTCAATGCGCTCCAGCTCCTTGCTCTCGCCACTACGACGACGCAGCAGGGCAGTGCCCAGTTGCAGACGCGTCAACGGCGTTCTCAACTCGTGAGAGATGTCCGACAGCAGGCGTTGCTGCGTGGTCATCATCCGCTCCAGCGCCGTCACCATCTGGTTAAAGCTGGCGCCCGCCGCCAGAAACTCCTGCGGACCGGCTTCCAGTTCCGGATGCTGGCGCAGGTTGCCCTGGGCCACTTCATCTGCCGCGTTTTTCAACTTACGCGCCGGTTTCGCCAGACTCCAGGCAAGCCAGAGCAATAACGGAGAGCTGACTAACATGGTGACGATCAGCAACAACAGCGGTCGGTCGAACAGCAGGTTGATAAAGTCAGATTGCGAGCTGCTGGCAGGTCGAATGAGATACAGCTGGTAGTTATCTTCACCGTCTCTGACGGAGAAAGGCCCGACCATCTCAACGCGACCGTATTTTTTCTTTTGCGGATGGTCGGCGTTATCGGCCTGACCAATAAAGTTACGAATGATCTGCATTTCGTTGCGTTCTGCGCCGATCACGCGTCCTTCCGTGGTAACAAGTAATAACCGCTGTCCTGGCGGCGCCCACTTGTCTATCGCCCGAAACAAGCGACGCCACCACATCAAATCGTTGGGTGGATCGTTCGCCAGTTCAGCTTCAACGTGTTGCTCAATCATCAACCCCTGGCGCTGCTCGCTGTCCAGTAGCTCGGTCATTTGACGTGAGTCGAGCTTGGGTAGCATCAGTACCAACATCAACACCAGTGCCAGCGTCAACCAGAAGATGGCAAAGATGCGTGCGGTTAAACTCCCTATCATGAAGCGGAGACCATCAGGTAGCCGCGACCACGCAGCGTTTTAAACCACGGATGCCCATCTTTACGCTCTGGCAGCTTACGACGCAGGTTCGAGATATGCATGTCGATCGCGCGATCGAAAGGCGTCAGGCGTTTGCCCAGCACTTCCTGGCTCAGATGTTCACGCGAAACCACCTGGCCGAGATGCTGCGCCAGCAAATAGAGCAGGGTGAATTCGGTGCCGGTTAGCTCCAGAGTTTGCCCGTCGAAGCTGGCTTCCTGGCGACCAGGGTTGAGGCTTAACGCATCCACTTCCAGAGTCGGCGAACCGTTGTCGCTGCTCTGCTGCTGTTCGCTCCAGTGCGAGCGACGCAGAATAGCGCGGATGCGCGCGACCAGTTCGCGGTCGTTAAACGGTTTCGGTAAATAGTCGTCCGCGCCCAGTTCAAGGCCGAGAACGCGATCCAATTCGCTGCCGCGAGCGGTCAGCATGATTACGGGGGTCTGGTGTGTCTGGCGAAGCGCTTTCAGTGTATCGATGCCGTTTTTCTTCGGCATCATGACGTCGAGCAAAAGTAAATCGATGCTGTCATCCAGAAGCTCGAGCGCCTGTTCCCCATCATGGGCAACCAGCACATCGAAACCTTCCATTTCGAGCAACTCCTTTAACAGGGAAGTCAGCTCTCGGTCATCATCAACTAACAGGATTTTATTCATTGTTTACGTACCTCCGAGGCAGAAATTACGTCATCAGGCGTCGCTAATCTATGACTTTACGTTGTTTTACACCCCCTGACGCATGTTTGCAGCCCGAATCGTAAACTGTCTCTCGTTGAATCGCGACAGAAAAGATTTTGGGAGCAAGTGATGGGCAAAGTTACCGCTGCCGTCATGGCCTCAACGCTGGCATTCAGTACCTTAAGCCATGCAGCTGAAGTCGTCACAGGCGATCACTGGCACCTGGGTGAAGGCTCCGCGCAACGCAGCGTACAGAGCCACATGTTTGACGGTATCAGTTTAACCGAACATCAACGTCAACAGATGCGAGATTTAATGCAGCAGGCAAGACACGAACAGCCTCCTGTTAATGTTAGCGAAATGGAGACAATGCATCGCCTTGTCACCGCAGAGAAATTTGACGAAAGCGCTGTGCGCGCTCAGGCAGAAAGAATGGCGCAAGAACAGGTTGCCCGCCAGGTTGAAATAGCCAGGATTCGCAACCAGATGTATCGCCTGTTAACGCCCGAGCAGCAAGCGGTTTTAAATGAGAAACATGAACAACGAATGGAGCAACTGCGCGACGTCGCGCACTGGCAAAAAAGCTCATCGTTGAATTTATTGAGTAGTAGCAACTCACGTTCCCAGTAGTAACCCTGTTTTCCTTGCCATAGACACCATCCCTGTCTTCCCCCACATGATGTGGGGGTTTTTTTTTGCCCAAAAAACGGTCTCTGATGGGGCGTGCTTGGGTGGCAGGCGAAGGGAGAAGGGATCAGTTATTGACTGTCTGCAGTGGTTCGAATCCGCAGGCGTCTGCTGACTTGTCGCAATCATAAAAACGTTCGGTTTTTGCGGCCGATTCAGGATACCAGTTATCGTTTCCTTCAATCGACACAATCAGATTGCTGAGTATATTCTCTTTCCCTTTACGGCTATACGTCAGGTCAATTTCCTGGCCGTTTGCCAGTTCGTAAGTGCAGTTGACTAATACGCCTTCAGCCAGTTTATTTTTTGCAAAATAAAGTGCAGTGACGAAGCGTTTAATGTCCTTCTGTTGGTGTACTTGAGAATTCCAGCTCCCTTCCCATCCGGATAAGGTAACGGGAGAGGTATAAATATGGTTTTCATAAGTGATGTTTTCTGGCGCTGGGCATTGCATGCTTTCCGTCGCGGCTGCCGCAGAGCCTGAAAGCAGGGCGAGCGTAAGCGCAGTATATATACTATGTTTCATTATTTTTTCCTTTATATTCGCTTGACTTATCTATTACAGAGTGAATAAGTGACCTGCAAGGAAAATATAAGAATAAAAGAGTAGTAAAGGCAATATTAATTATGAGTAATTCAGAGGCTGTGCCGATTTTTATTATTATTTAGGTCGTTTGATTTTTAATTGATGCTAAATGATATATATATAAAATGTTTTCTATTATTCACTTTGTTGATAATTGTTTACTCAGGCTGGTGCTAAACGGTTATATCTCATTTTCTACACTTCGCTGTCGTCAGACGATCATCGCTATGAGTTATACTACGCCAAGATGATGGCAGGAGTGTTTATGAATCAAACCTATGGGCGGCTGGTTAGCCGGGCGGCAATCGCGGCGACCGTGATGGCATCGCTGTTACTTTTGATCAAAATTTTTGCGTGGTGGTACACCGGATCGGTCAGTATTCTGGCTGCACTGGTGGATTCTTTGGTGGATATCGCAGCGTCGTTAACCAACCTGTTGGTGGTGCGCTATTCTTTGCAGCCGGCCGATGATGAACATACCTTCGGACATGGTAAAGCGGAATCGCTGGCGGCGCTGGCGCAAAGCATGTTTATTTCCGGTTCGGCGCTGTTTTTATTCCTGACCGGGATTCAGCATCTTATCCAACCCACGCCGATGAAAGATCCCGGTGTCGGGGTGATTGTCACCATCATTGCGTTAGTGTGCACAATCATACTGGTTTCGTTTCAGCGCTGGGTGGTAAAGCGTACGCAAAGTCAGGCAGTTCGGGCGGATATGCTTCATTATCAGTCTGATGTTATGATGAACGGTGCGATTCTCATTGCGCTTGGGCTGGCATGGTACGGCTGGCATCGCGCAGATGCCTTGTTTGCGCTCGGGATTGGCATCTATATTTTATATAGCGCATTACGCATGGGGTATGAGGCGGTACAGTCATTGCTGGATCGCGCCTTACCCGATGAAGAACGTCAGGAAATTATTGATATCGTGACGTCATGGCCGGGAGTCAGCGGCGCTCACGATCTTCGTACGCGGCAGTCAGGGCCGACCCGCTTTATTCAGATTCATTTGGAAATGGAAGATAATCTGCCGCTCGTTCAGGCGCATGTAGTGGCTGAGCAGGTCGAGCAGGCAATTTTGCGACGTTTCCCGGGATCGGATGTCATCATTCATCAGGATCCCTGTTCGGTCGTACCCAAGGAAGGCAAGATGTTTGAGCTTTCATAATTCGTTGTAAAAAAAGTGAACCAGGCCAGCATTTTGTGTATAAATTACCACCATTTGGCCTGACCTGAATCAATTCAGCAGGAAGTGATTGTTATACTATCTGCATATTCGTTGGATCGTTTCGATATGCGGAATCGACTTCCGGCAGCAGATTTCATTTTGCATTCCAAAGTTCAGAGGTAGTCATGATTAAGAAAATCGGTGTGTTGACAAGCGGCGGTGATGCGCCGGGCATGAACGCAGCAATCCGTGGTGTTGTGCGTGCAGCGTTGACGGAAGGGCTGGAAGTCATGGGGATCCATGATGGCTACCTGGGTTTGTATGAAGACCGTATGGTCCAGCTTGACCGCTATAGCGTGTCCGACATGATCAACCGTGGCGGTACCTTCCTCGGTTCTGCCCGCTTCCCGGAATTCCGCGACGAAAACGTGCGTGCGGTGGCTATCGAAAACCTGAAGAAGCGTGGCATCGACGCCCTGGTTGTTATCGGCGGTGATGGTTCTTACATGGGTGCGAAACGCCTGACTGAAATGGGCTTCCCGTGCATCGGTCTGCCGGGCACTATCGACAACGATATCAAGGGCACCGACTACACCATCGGTTATTTCACCGCGCTGGGTACTGTCGTCGAAGCGATTGACCGTCTGCGTGATACCTCTTCTTCTCACCAGCGTATCTCTATCGTTGAAGTGATGGGCCGCTACTGTGGCGATCTGACCCTGGCGGCAGCGATTGCCGGCGGTTGTGAGTTCGTAGTGGTTCCGGAAGTAGAATTCAGCCGTGACGATCTGGTTGCTGAAATCAAAGCCGGTATCGCGAAAGGCAAAAAGCACGCGATTGTAGCGATCACTGAGCACATGTGCGACGTTGACGAACTGGCGCATTACATCGAGAAAGAAACGGGCCGTGAAACGCGTTCAACCGTACTGGGTCACATCCAGCGTGGTGGTTCTCCGGTTCCTTATGACCGTATTCTGGCGTCCCGTATGGGCGCGTATGCCATTGAATTGCTGCTCGAAGGTCACGGTGGCCGTTGCGTAGGTATTCAGAACGAAAAACTGGTTCACCATGACATCATCGACGCTATCGAAAACATGAAGCGTCCTTTCAAAGGTGACTGGCTGGACTGCGCGAAAAAACTGTACTAATTGTTTTTTGCGCGCCTGATGGCGCTACGCTTATCCGGCCTTCAGGTTGCTGAGACTTGCAGGCCGGATTAGGCGCTAGCCGCCATCCGGCAATCCCTCAGATTTATTCCTCGAAGTTATAGCAAATCTTTTTTTATTCTTTAATGTTTGGATCGCTTTCTGGCACGCTTTGCTCATCACAACACCACATAAGAGAGCTGGGCGATGAACAAATGGGGCGTAGGGTTAACATTATTGCTGGCATCGACCAGCGTTCTGGCAAAGGACATTCAGTTACTAAACGTATCGTACGATCCAACGCGTGAACTGTACGAGCAGTACAACAAAGCTTTTAGCGCGCACTGGAAGCAGGAAACTGGCGATAACGTCGTGATCCGCCAATCGCACGGCGGTTCGGGTAAACAGGCGACTTCCGTCATTAACGGCATTGAAGCCGATGTTGTGACGCTGGCGCTGGCTTACGATGTGGACGCTATTGCTGAACGTGGTCGTATCGATAAAAACTGGATCAAGCGTCTGCCGGATAACTCAGCACCTTACACTTCCACCATCGTTTTCCTGGTCCGCAAAGGCAATCCAAAACAAATTCATGACTGGAACGATCTGATCAAACCGGGCGTATCGGTCATTACGCCAAACCCGAAAAGCTCAGGCGGCGCACGCTGGAACTATCTGGCGGCATGGGGCTACGCCCTGCACCACAACAATAACGATCAGGCCAAAGCCCAGGACTTTGTCAAAGCCCTGTTTAAAAACGTCGAAGTGCTGGACTCTGGTGCGCGTGGCTCAACCAATACCTTCGTTGAACGTGGTATCGGTGATGTGCTGATTGCCTGGGAAAACGAAGCGCTACTGGCGACGAACGAACTGGGTAAAGATAAATTCGAGATAGTGACCCCGAGTGAATCAATTCTCGCGGAGCCGACCGTTTCCGTGGTCGACAAAGTGGTGGAAAAGAAAGACACCAAAGCGGTAGCGGAAGCCTACCTGAAGTATCTCTACTCGCCGGAAGGTCAGGAGATAGCAGCGAAAAATTTCTACCGTCCGCGTGATGCTGAAGTGGCGAAGAAATACGAAAATGTCTTTCCGAAGCTGAAGTTGTTCACCATTGACGAAGAGTTTGGCGGCTGGACGAAAGCACAGAAAGAGCACTTCTCTAACGGCGGTACGTTCGACCAGATCAGCAAGCGTTAAATAAATCTGTGAGTTACCAACCCGGTGGCATAACGCGACCGGGTTTTTTATTTGTCATGGTTTTGCGTTACTCTTGCCCCTCAATAGGATACAGGGAACGCGTAATGAAAAAAGCAGGCTATCTTTTACTGGCGATGATTGTGGTGGCTGCCGCTGCTGGCATTGGTTACTGGAAATTCACCGGCAACCCGGACGCGTTACGCCAGATTGTTCTCCAGCAATGCTTGCCGCACCAGTTGCAGCAGCAGGATCCCGCACCGTGCGTGGAAGTGAAACCTGACGCCGGATATGTGGTGTTCAAAGATCGTAACGGTCCGCTGCAATATCTGTTGATGCCTGGTTATCGTATCAATGGTACGGAAAGCCCGTTGCTGTTGGAATCAGGCACGCCGAACTTTTTCTGGCTGGCCTGGCAGGCGCGTAGCTTTATGAGCCAAAAATACGGTCAGGAGATCCCTGACAAAGCGGTATCGCTGACCATTAACTCGCGTAGCGGTCGTACGCAAAATCACCTACACATTCATATCTCCTGCCTGCGGACCGATGTCAGAAAACAGCTGGATGACAACATGGCGAAAATCAGCACCCGCTGGTTGCCTTTGCCGGGTGGATTACGTGGGCATGAATATCTGGCGCGTCGCGTCACGGAGAATGAACTGGCGCAACGCAGCCCGTTTATTATGCTGGCGGAAGAAGTACCGGATGCGCGAGAACATATGGGCAGCTATGCGCTGGCGATGGTGCGCCAGAGCGATGAGTCCTTTGTCCTGCTGGCGACTCAGCGTAACTTGCTGTCGCTGAATCTCGCCTCTGCTGAGGAAATTCAGGATCATCAATGTGATATTCTGCGCTAACCCTACCTAATCTGGCGTTTACTCCGCATGCCTGTCCCCGTATTCTTGTTGAAAAAAACAACAGGAGACAGGCATGTCGCTCTGGCTTTCGCACCCTCTGTTTATCCCTTCTCTGGTGGTTGGCATCACCATTCTTCTCTGGGCGACATCGCTGCTGCCGGAATTTATAACGGCGCTGCTGTTCTTTGCCGTGGCGATGGTGGCCAAAATCGCGCCACCGGATGTGATTTTTGGCGGCTTTGCGTCGTCGGCGTTCTGGCTGGTCTTCAGTGGATTCGTGCTGGGTATCGCGATTCGTAAAACGGGATTGGCGGACAGGGCGGCGAGGGCGCTGTCATCGCGATTGACCGACTCCTGGCCGTTAATGGTAGCGAGTGTGGTACTGCTAAGTTATGCGCTGGCGTTTGTAATGCCGTCCAACATGGGGCGCATTGCGCTACTGATGCCGATTGTTGCCGCGATGGCGAAACGGGCGGGAATTAACGACGGCACGCGAGCCTGGTATGGTCTGGCGCTGGCCGTCGGGTTTGGGACGTTCCAGCTTTCCGCGACGATTTTACCCGCTAACGTGCCGAATCTGGTGATGAGCGGCGCAGCGGAAGGTTCTTACGGTATCCACCTGAATTATCTGCCTTATTTACTACTGCATACGCCGGTTCTGGGCTGGCTCAAAGGCGCGATACTCATCGTACTTATCTGCTGGCTGTTTCCTGGTAAGCCCCATGCGCCGCGAGATTTGACGCCGCCTGAGCCGATGAGCCGGGATGAAAAACGTCTGGCATGGATGTTAGCGGTGGTGTTGTTTTTGTGGGTAAGCGAAAGCTGGCACGGCATTGGTCCAGCGTGGACCGGACTGGCGGCGGCGGTTATCACGCTGCTACCTCGGGTTGGCTTTATTAATGGCGAGGAGTTTTCCAGTGGGGTCAATATCCGTACCTGTATCTACGTGGCGGGTATTCTGGGGCTGGCGATCACCGTCACGCAGACCGGTATTGGCAGTGCGGTGGGCGAGGCGCTGTTACAGGTGATGCCGCTGGACGCGGAAAAACCGTTCACCAGCTTCCTCGCGCTGACCGGCATTACCACCGCACTCAATTTTATTATGACGGCAAACGGTGTTCCGGCGCTGTATACCACGCTGGCGCAAAGCTTTGCCGATGCCACGGGATTCCCGCTGCTGTCGGTGATTATGATTCAGGTTCTGGGGTATTCCACACCGCTGCTGCCGTATCAGGCTTCACCCATTGTTGTGGCGATGGCGCTTGGGAAAGTGCCTGCGAGGGCGGGGATGCTGCTGTGTATGGCGCTGGCGGCGGCAACGTATCTGTTGCTTCTGCCGTTGGATTACCTCTGGTTCAGTATACTGGGGAAATTATAACTGTATCTAAATGTTAATTTTTTGTTTTGTGAGATGATGAATTGTTTTATTTGGGCTGATGGCGGTTAATACCGGGGCGCAGATTTGCGCACTGGAAACTCAAGGATTGATTCATGGACAGTTTGACCCCTATCCGCTGTTGGCCTGCCATCATTTCGCTCGCGATCACGCTGACCATCTGGTTTGTTATCCCGTGTCCGCCTGACGTCACTCCGCAAGCGTGGCATCTGCTGGCGTTGTTCATTGGTACGATCGCAGCGATTATCGGTAAAGCCATGCCCATTGGCGCCATTGCGGTTGTGGCGATTATGCTGGTGGCAATGACCGGCGTCACTAACCCCGGTAAACCCTCGGCCGCGCTGAACGATGCCTTGAGCGGCTTCTCTAATCAACTGATTTGGCTGATTGGTTTATCCATCATGCTGTCGCAAAGCCTGTTAAAGACCGGGTTGGGCGCGCGTATTGGCTACGGGTTTATTGCGCTGTTTGGTAAAAGAACGCTGGGTATTGCGTGGGCATTAACCCTTGCGGAAACCCTGATTGCGCCGGTTACGCCAAGCAACACGGCGCGTGGCGGCGGTATTATTCACCCGGTAATGCGGGCGATTGCGGAAAGCCTCGGATCGCAGCCGGGCAACAACGAGAATGGCTCAACGGGCCGCTATCTGGCGCTGGTGAATTACAACATTAACCCCATCAGCTCGGCAATGTTCATCACCGCAACCGCGCCTAACCCTTTAATTGTTAGCTTTTTAACGAAGGGAACCGATGGTGTGCTGAATATGACCTGGGGAATGTGGGCTATTGCGGCGCTGCTTCCCGCTGTGGTTTCGCTGGTCGTCATGCCGATTGTTATCTGGTGGCTCTATCCGCCAGCCATCACACGCACGCCAAATGCGCCTCAGTTCGCACGACAAAAACTGGATGCGCTAGGTCCGCTTTCACTGGCAGAGAAAATTACCCTGGCCGTCTTCATTTTGCTGCTATGCCTGTGGGCGGGAGTTCCCGCGATGTTGATGGGTAGTGGCTGGAGTGTAAACCCTACCAGCGCCGCGTTAATTGGTTTGTCGATTCTGTTGATGGCGGGCGTATTAAGTTGGGATGACATTCTTAAGTGCCGTGGCGCGTGGGATACCATAGTCTGGTTCGCGGCGCTGGTAATGATGGCGGATTTTCTCAGCAAGTTGGGGCTGGTGGGGTGGCTGGCAACCAGCGTGGGTAGCGCAATCGACCATCTTGGTGTGCACTGGAGCATCGCGACGCTATTGCTGATCCTGCTTTACGTCTACTCGCACTACTTTTTCGCCAGTACAACCGCGCATATCACGGCGATGTTCGCTGCATTCTTCGCCGCAGGATTAGGCCTCGGCGCGCCGCCGGCGCTGCTTGGGTTGATGCTCGGCTTCTCCTCCTCGCTGATGATGTCGCTCACGCACTATGGCACGGGTACTGCGCCTATCATCTTTGGTTCAGGCTATGTCACGCTGGCGGAGTGGTGGAAAACGGGGCTGGTAATGAGTGTGGTCAACCTGACCATTTGGGGGATAACCGGCGCCTTCTGGTGGCACTGGCTGGGATACTGGTAAACCTGATGCGACGGGAGGAGTGCTCCTCCCGCCATACAACTTAAGCCTGTTTAGCGGCTTCTGCTGCTTTAACGATGACTGCGAAGGCGTCTGCTTTCAGAGAAGCACCGCCAACCAGCGCGCCGTCGATGTCCGGCTGAGCGAACAGTTCAGCAGCGTTGCCCGCGTTTACGGAACCGCCGTACTGGATGATAACCTGTTCAGCGATTTTCGCGTCAGCTTTAGCAATGTGGTCACGGATGAATTTGTGAACAGCCTGAGCCTGAGCCGGAGTTGCAGATTTACCGGTACCGATAGCCCATACTGGTTCGTAAGCGATAACTACGCCTTCGAATGCCGCAGCGCCCTGAGTTTTCAGAACGGCGTCGATCTGACGTGCGCAGACTTCTTCAGTTTTGCCCGCTTCATTTTCTGCTTCGGTTTCACCAATGCACAGAACGGGAGTCAGACCCTGCTCTTTCAGCACAGCAAATTTCTTCGCGATCAGTTCGTCAGACTCTTTGTGGTAAGTTCGGCGCTCAGAGTGACCGATAATGATGTACTGCGCGCCGATATCTTTCAGCATTTCAGCGCTTGTTTCACCGGTGAATGCGCCAGACAGGTTCAGGTCAACGTTCTGCGCGCCCAGGATGATGTGGCTACCGGCAGCGGCGTGTTTCGCCAGGTCGATATACATTTCCGGCGGAGCAATCGCTACTGCACAGCCAGCAACGCCAGCCAGTTCTTTACGCAGATTAGCAACCAGTTCGTTTACCATATGGCGGCTGCCGTTCAGTTTCCAGTTACCCATCACTAAAGGATGTCGCATTTCATTTCTCCACGCTTGTCAGCGAATTAAGGAATATGGCCGCCCGTCAGGGCAGCATGGTCTGTGAAACAGTATAGAGATTCGTCTGCGGAAAGGCTTTGCTTTTTGTCATCAATTCGCCTTCTCAAGACTTTCTGATAGTGCCAGCTTAATCGGTTCAACAGCGAAGGTCAGCCCCTTTTCACCGTTATCTGCTATGACATAGCGAATAGCGCCTTCTGTTTCGGCGTAATAGTGCTTACCTTTACCGGCGGCGAGCAGCTTTTGCAGCTTTTTCTGACTTTGTTCTTTTGTCAGCAGCGGCGCGACGGTGTGAATGACGGCGGTCATGTATTCCAGCGCTTTCGCTTTCGCCGCCTTTTGTTCAGGCCCCTGAATCGGTAGCCAGGTGATCTGCATACTTTTGATTTTCAATGTACCGCGTTCAAGCGCGGATGACGCATACAGATTTTCGTTAATTTTGCTGGCGGCGCGGGTGAGATTCGCCCGGTCGCGGCTGCTGTCGATGGCACGGAATTCATTGAGGATAAGCTTTGGATTCTGTGTATTAAAGTTTTCACGAAACTGGCTAATCGATAGATCAAAAGTCGGCGCGCCCGCCAGCAAATAGGGGGCCGTGATTGCCGTCGATGGCTCTTCCGCCTGCGCTGTAGTGCTGACGGTTAAGGCTGAAAACAGTAATAAAAACAGTGTAAATCCTTGCTTCATCAATTGTACCTTTCATTCTCACTGCTCACGATTAAAACGGTAACCGTCCGGCTTGTCAAAAGGGTAAACTGTCCTGGAAGGTAATAATAAAGGAACCTACATGACCATACAGCAGTGGTTATTCTCATTTAAAGGGCGTATTGGACGCCGTGATTTCTGGATTTGGATAGGTCTGTGGATCGTCAGTATGCTGGCGTTGTTCTCCCTGGCAAGTAAGCAATTACTCGATATTCAAACCGCAGCATTTTGTCTGGTGTGTCTGTTATGGCCGACGGCGGCGGTGACGGTAAAGCGTCTGCATGACCGAGGGCGTTCAGGAGCGTGGGCGTTGCTGATGATTCTGGCGTGGATGCTGCTGGCCGGAAACTGGGCGATGTTACCTGGCGTCTGGCAATGGGCGGTAGGCCGTTTTCTTCCGACGCTGATTTTGGTCGGCATGCTTATCGATCTGGGCGCGTTTGTCGGCACCCAGGACGAAAATAAATACGGTAAAGATACGCAGGACGTAAAGTACAGAGCTGACTCGTAGGCCGGATAAGGCGCGTTAGCGTCGCCATCCGGCAAAATGCCCGGGGTGATTACCGGGCAGTAAAACGTTCTTACCAGTAGTGTTCAGCGGTCATATGGCCTGGTCGACGGCGCAGGTGTTTGGTCATCTGCCGGGTCTCTTTCAACAGTTGCTGCGTGTCGCGCACCATTTGTGGATTTCCACACAGCATTACGTGGCTGGTTTCTTTATCCATTGGCAGACCTACCGCTTTTTCCAGCTCACCGCTTTCAATCAGCGCCGGCACTCGCCCGGTCAGCGAATTTGCCGCAGTTTCACGGCTAACAACGGTCTGGATACGTAATTTACCTTCGTAGCGTTTTTCCAGCGCCTGCATCAATGGCAGGTAGCTTAAATCGGCGGCATAGCGCGCGGCGTGGACAAGCACCAGATTTTTAAAGCGATCCAGATCTTTGCCTAACTGCAGAATCGACAAATACGGGCCGATAGCCGTGCCGGTCGCCAGCATCCATAGCGTGTCGCAATCGGGGACCTCATCCAGCACGAAGAAGCCAGCGGCTTCACTGACCACCTGAACGTCATCGCCAGGCTTCAGCGCGGCCAAACGAGGGCTAAGCTTGCCGTCGGGAACCGTCACCAGATAAAACTCTAAATCGGGATTGTCGGGCGCATTCACGTAGGAATAGGCGCGCTGGACGCGCTCGCCGTCGATTTCCAGGCCAAGCTTGGTAAACTGGCCAGCAGTAAAAGGAAGAACCGGAGCTCGCACGGTCAAACTAAATAAGGCATCGGTCCAGTTCTGCACCTTTGTGACTTTGCCTGTTACCCAATCTGCCATGGTTTTCTCCTGTCTGCTTTGATTGCCTTATCTTCGTTCGTTGGACGAAAGATTTCCAGCCCGGATGGGCTGGAAGGCTCTATTGATCAAATCAATTACAGGATGTGCGCCTGCACATCGGGATCTTTGCGATCGAGATAGTGAATCGACTGAATACGGCGGATTGTGCGCGATTTGCCGCGGATCAGCAGCGTTTCGGTGGTCGCGATATTGCCTTTGCGGCTAATGCCTTCCAGCAGATCGCCTTTGGTGATGCCGGTGGCAGAAAAAATGACGTTGTCGCTGCGCGCCATTTCGTCCAGACGCAGCGCTTTGCCCGCTTCAATGCCCATCGCCGTGCAGCGTGCCAGTTCCTGTTCGCCAATGCGGCGGTTTTCTTCGCTGTCGCCTTTGACGTCATGACGCGCCAGGAGACGGCCCTGCATATCGCCATCCAGCGCGCGGATAACGGCGGCGGAGACCACACCTTCCGGTGCGCCGCCAATGCCGTACAGCACGTCAACTTCGCTGTCAGGCATGCAGGTCAGAATTGAAGCCGCAACGTCGCCGTCGGGAATAGCGAATACGCGCACGCCCAGTTTCGTCATCTCTGCAATAACGTCATCATGGCGAGGTTTTGCCAGGATAGTGACGGTCAGGTCACTCAGGGGTTTGTTCAGCGCGGCGGCAATGTTACGCAGGTTGGCTTCCAGCGACAGATTCAGGTCAATGGACCCTTTTGCGCCTGGGCCGACAATCAGCTTTTCCATATACATGTCCGGCGCGTTCAGGAAGCAGCCTTTATCGCCCACGGCCAGTACCGCCAGCGCATTTGCCTGGCCCATTGCCGTCATACGCGTGCCTTCGATAGGATCGACGGCGATGTCTACCGCATCGCCAAGACCCGTACCGACTTTCTCACCGATAAACAGCATCGGCGCTTCATCTATTTCACCTTCGCCAATCACGATGGTGCCGTCGATGTTGACCTGGTTGAGCATAATACGCATGGCGTTCACCGCCGCGCCGTCAGCGGTATTTTTATCGCCGCGGCCCAGCCATTTATAGCCAGCCAGCGCGGCCGCTTCGGTCACGCGTGAAAATTCAATGGCAAGTTCTCGTCTCATTGCAAACTCGTAGCTGAAAGGAATGGCGCGAAGTGTAGCACAGGGGAGGGGGCGAGATTATTGATGTGTGTGCGGGGTTGTCCCCGCACGAAGATATTGCCGGATAAGACACCTTAGCGTCGCCATCCGGCAATGACGTATTACTCGTCGTGATCTTCCCACGCCATGGCGCGTTTGACTGCTTTTTTCCAGCCGCTGTAACGGAAGTTACGTTCGGTGGTTTCGATGCCAGGACGGAATTCACGCTCGATGACCGCTTTTTCCTGCAGCTCATCCAGGTTTTGCCAGAAGCCGACCGCCAGACCGGCCAGATAAGCCGCACCCAGCGCCGTGACTTCGCGGACTTCCGGGCGCTCAACGCGCGTGCCGAGAATGTCCGACTGGAACTGCATCAGGAAGTTGTTGGCTACCGCACCGCCATCGACGCGCAGGGCGTGCAAGCGAATGCCGGAGTCAGCCTGCATCGCTTCCAGTACGTCACGGGTCTGGTAAGCGATAGACTCAAGCGTTGCGCGAATGATGTGGTTGGAGTTTACGCCACGGGTCAGACCGAAGATGGCGCCACGCGCATACGGGTCCCAGTACGGTGCGCCCAGACCGGTGAATGCCGGAACGACGTACACGCCGTTGGTGTCTTTCACTTTAGTCGCGAAATACTCAGAGTCGAATGCGTCGCTGATGAGTTTCATTTCATCACGCAGCCACTGGATAGAGGCACCCGCCATAAACACCGCGCCTTCCAGGGCGTAGTTCACTTCTCCGGTCGGTCCGCAGGCGATGGTGGTCAGCAGCCCGTTTTCGGACTTAACGGCTTTCTCGCCGGTGTTCATCAGCATGAAGCAGCCGGTACCGTAAGTGTTTTTCGCCATCCCTTCTTTCACGCACAGCTGGCCGAACAGCGCCGCCTGCTGGTCACCGGCGATACCGGAGATAGGAATACGAATGCCGCCCTTACCACCGATGTTGGTCTGACCGTACACTTCAGAAGAACGACGTACTTCCGGCAGCATGGCGCGCGGAATATCCAGCGCATCCAGCATCTTGTCGTCCCAGTCCAGGGAGTGAATGTTGAACAGCATGGTACGTGAGGCGTTGGTGTAATCGGTGACGTGTACGCGCCCCTGCGTCATTTTCCAGATAAGCCAGGTATCTACGGTACCAAACAGCAGTTCACCGCGACGGGCGCGCTCACGCGAACCTTCTACGTGGTCGAGGATCCACTTCACTTTGGTACCGGAGAAGTACGGGTCAATCACCAGACCGGTGTTGCTACGGATGTAATCTTCCATACCGTCGCGCTTGAGCTTCTCGCAGATATCCGCGGTACGACGACACTGCCACACAATGGCGTTATAGATAGGTTTACCGGTCTCACGTTCCCAGACGATGGTGGTTTCACGCTGGTTGGTAATACCGATCGCGGCAATTTCATCGGAACTGATATCGGCTTTCGCCAGCACTTCTACCAGCGTGGAGCTTTGGGTCGCCCAAATTTCCATTGGGTCGTGTTCTACCCAACCTGCTTTCGGGTAGATTTGCTCGAATTCGCGCTGTGAAACGGCAACGATATTTGCATCGTGGTCCATGACGACCGCGCGGGAGCTGGTAGTGCCCTGGTCGAGCGCAACGATATATTTTTTTTCAGTCATAATTTTTTGTCCCGTAGTCACATTACTGCGAAGCTTTTTGTTGAGTGTTGGCCGCAACGTCTTTCTCTTCAATCGCGCAGACATCGCACGGCAAATGACGACCAATCAGTTTGCGATAGGCCCATGCGCCCAAAATTGCGCCGGTAATCGGGCCAAACACCGGTACCAGGAAGTAAGGGATATCACGACCACCCGTGAAGGCAATCTCACCCCATCCGGCCAGTCCGGCGAAGAGTTTCGGTCCGAAGTCACGTGCCGGGTTCATCGCAAAACCTGTTAGCGGGCCCATGGAAGCACCAATAACGGCAATCAGTAAGCCGATCAGCAGTGGCGCCAGCGGACCACGAGGTACACCGTTACCATCGTCGGTCAGGGCCAGAATCAGCCCCATTAGAATAGCGGTAATGACCATTTCAACCGCGAAGGCCTGCACAAAATTGATATGCGGGTTCGGATAGGTGGAGAAAGTACCTGCCAGACCCAGGCTCTCGGTACTGCCGCGCACGATATGGTTGGTTTGTTCGAAATCGAGGAAAAGATTGTAATAAAGCCCGTAAACCAATGCCGCTGCGCAAAAGGCGCCGGCAATTTGCGAAATAATAAAAGGGACGACTTTGCGTTTATCAAAACAGGCAAACAGCCAGAGTGCGATGGTGACCGCTGGATTCAGGTGTGCGCCAGAAACGCCTGCGGTCAGATAGATAGCCATCGCTACCCCCAGACCCCAGATGATGCTGATTTCCCACTGACCAAAAGTAGCCCCGGCCACTTTGAGTGCAGCGACACAGCCCACACCGAAGAAAATCAACAACCCGGTACCGAGGAATTCAGCAATGCACTGGCCTTTTAAGGTTGATGTTTGACTCATAATCGGATCCTGAAGAGAGTTTAATGTTTATTGTGTGCGAGAAGGTCACTGACATCCCCGGAGCCGGTAGGCACACTGTTAATTTATCGTTAACGCTCAAAAACGAGAAATATCGAAATTAAAATGTGTGTACTGCATCAACAAAATGAGCGTTTTCGCGCCATTGCGCGGTATTTGTTATACAAAAATAGTGTGAGCTGAATCATTTCACCGATCAATCTCTTAACACTTAAGCGTTATGACAGTCATGTCACCAGGAGAAAGACTAAAAGTGTTGCAAACCGCAATCTGCGCGGGATGCCGCTGGACAGGGATGACGCGGCTTCATACAATCGGTGTTAAGTAGAGTGCGCTCGTTTTTATTAAGGCGTCGCCGGTTATCGGGACGAGGATTTTTATCCATCAACGCCTTGCAATTCAGGAGAGGTATGACGATGTCATTAGAAGTGTTTGAGAAACTGGAAGCAAAAGTACAGCAGGCGATTGATACCATCACGCTGTTGCAGATGGAAATCGAAGAGCTGAAAGAAAAGAACAACTCACTGTCGCAGGAAGTTCAGTCTGCACAGCAGCAGCGTGAAGAACTGGAGCGTGAGAACAACAATCTGAAAGAACAGCAGAACGGCTGGCAGGATCGTCTGCATGCCCTGCTGGGTCGTATGGAAGAAGTCTAATCCTCGTCATATTTCACGTTATGGCGGCGTTGGCTGCGTGCGTTCACCCCAGTCACATAGTGGCCTATGCTCCTGGGGATTCACTTACTTGCCGCCTTGCCCTGACGCGAAATCTATAGAGGATTTAGTTTGTAGGCCGGATAAGGTGTAAGCCGACATCCGGCAATACTTATCTTTGATAACGGCCTTGCTTGCGGGCTTTCCCATCAATCACCAAGCCAACGGGTGAACGAGCTACGGTCAATATCCAGTTGCTTCGCTGCACGGCTTTTGTTGTTTTGCTGTCGTAGTAGCACCCCTTTGAGAATACGGCTACGGATCCGTTTATACGGCCCTTCGAGCAACTGGCAGTCCGGGCAGTGATGGCGAGGTTGTTGGGGGGAAGACGCTTTATCGGCTTGTAAATCCTCAATCAGTAACGTGGCGGCAGAAAGAGACACCACGCCGGATGAAAACGATAACGCCAGGCGCTCCATAATATTATTCAACTGACGTACGTTACCCGGCCATAAATATTTTTTCAGCTCACTCCATAAACTTTCGCTCAATGCAATGGGAGGCAACTGATAGGACTTTCTCAGCGCATCTAAAGTTATTTGCCCGATAAGTTGGATATCGTCCGGGCGTTCACGTAACGGTAATGTGGTGACCTTGAGCACATTCAAGCGATAAAAAAGGTCTTCTCTAAAATCACCGGCTGCAATCATTGCCGGTAAGTTTCGGTTTGTGGCCGCAATAACGCGGACGTTGACCGGAATCATGTGATCTGCGCCCAGGCGCATCAGTTGGCGCTCTTGCAGAATGCGTAAGAGTTTTGCTTGTAAGAACTTATCCAGTTCGCTGATTTCATCAAGAAAGATGGTGCCGTTATGCGCCAGTTCAAACATCCCTGCGCGGCCTTTTTTAGAGGCACCGGAAAACGCGCCATCGACATATCCAAAGAGTTCGCTTTCCATAATTGAAGCGGGGATTGCGCCGCAGTTAACTGCAACAAATGGCCCATTGCGATGTGAACTGGCGTTATGAATGCTCTGCGCCAGAACCTCTTTGCCGGTACCATTTTCACCGAGTAGCAGTATTGTTGCTTCGGTTTCCGCATATATCCTGGCTAACCTTAAGCGATCCTGCATTTCACGGTTGCAGGTAATAAAATCTTCGAAGTGATACCTGGCGTGAAATCCTAACTTTTTCGCTTCTTTGATTCTTATCTTCTGCTCAGCATTCTGTAAGTTAGATGATGTCTGGAGGGTGATCACTACGCGGTTGAGATTTTCGTTTTCTACAATGGGGAACTGGTTAACCACAAATTCGCCATAGGGTGTGTTGATTAACTCATTTTCTATCGGGATATTATTTTGCAGATCTTCCCAGTTTAGCGTTAAGGAAGGTATTTTTTTACTGATTAAATCATGTTTACTGAGTTGTAAAAGCTCGACGGCTTTATGATTACAGTGAATGACCTTACCGCAATTATCAATGAGAAGAATGAATTTATTGGTGTGGTCAAGTAACAGGTTTAGCTGGTTTTGCTCAATGCGCTCATTAGCGAGCGCCTGATACAGCTGAATTGCCTCATGTAATGCCAGTTCTATGGACTCGACACCTGAATGGAAAGGGATGAAATGTTCCATGCTGTGTGTGCCAAAATAAAGCGGGCAAATGGCATCGCCAATAATAAGATCTATCTGGTTATTTTGTGTGTAATTGACAAAGTCATTTCTGACATTCTCAATGCAAGGGTTGGCCATTTCGTCAATGATAAACTCAGTGAGTTGCAGATTAAGCATCCTGGCTATTTTCATACAGCCGTCGATAACGCTGCGAAACCCAATAACCCCAATATTTTTATTGAGCCCAAGATATGGCCTGAGGGCATCGATAATATCATAGGCGGATGTTTTTATTTCAATGACAGGCTGCGGTATTTTTTGTTTAAGCATCCATGCCATGCCACCGCGACTAATCACAAGATCAGGAGGATTCGTGCGCAATATCGGGATCACGGAATCAACATCGTCGAGGGTGGTATTTAATATCGTTATATTTGCGATGTGATTATATCGGATAGACAGGCGTTCAGCTTCGAGAGAGAGCGCTTGTAAAGGAGAAACGATGTAAATATTAGGTAATTTTAACATGTTGAATCCAGCATGATCATGATGTGAAGTCGATAACGGTGGAAACAGTTGTCGGCATTATTGCAAAAACAGTAATCCATTCACGACTTACTGTTTCTGCAATCTTTTTGTCACATAAATGGTGAACAGCGGAATTGTTTTCGATCAACTCTGTGGAATTTATGTTTTTGATAACTGCTGGCGTTGGGCGATTCTCCTTTGTTCGCGGCGAGCAACCCAGGCGGTTATAAACGGTACGACTAAGGAGGTGACGATCGTAGAGGCGGCAATCTGCGGCGTCGCTACGGCGATTAATGCTGACACGCTGGGGTCAACTGCGGCGATGGCTGCGGGGGTCGCAACGGCGTTACCGGCCGTCGTGGAGACTGCCGCTCCGGCGATGCCTGAACCTCCGACAAAACGGGAGACGGCAACATTAATCAGCGCGCCAATGAATGCGGTCATGAGACCCAGAATAACCCCTGCGAATCCGGCCATCAGCAGGGTGCTGAAATCGATTCCGGTACCCAGACCAAAAGAGAAGAAGGGGATCAGCATCGCGCCGCCGCTTTTCAGGAACGAACGCATATCCTCATCCAGATTTCCGAGCAGCATACCAATCAGTATTGGTAAAACAACGGCGAACAGCTCCATTATTGGGATCGACACCAGCCCAGCGGCACCCATCGCCACCATCGTCAGAAAGGGGCCTTCAAGTACGGAAAGCACAGCGATAGCGCCCGCATCGGTTTCATTGCCAAACTGTTTGGTCAGTGCAGCGTAGAGGCCCATATTCGCATTGGTCATAGCCGCGATAATGGCGAGTGCAGACAAACCAAAGAAGCCGTTGGCGCCGCAAAACTTTGCGACCAGTAAGCCAATTGCTGTCCCGACAACCAACTTGGACAGCATAATGGCGAACCCTTTTTTCAGGGCGACCGGCGCGGCCTGTAGGCGGATTTCAGCGCCCATACAGACAAAAAATACGCCCAGGATAGCGAGAGCGCCATGAGCTACCGCCGTCGAAAAGCTCCCTATTTCTAAAGCACCAGGACAAAATGTCTTTAATAATGCTCCGATCAATAACGGGATTACCATCATCCCGCCTGGGAATTTCTCAATTGTTTGTTTTATTTTCATGAGGAGACTTCCGTGTTTTCGTAACGGATATAAGTGATGGGAATATGTTATTTATTCCCACCGTATAGGGTTATATTTCTATCGTCTTAAAATGTTGGTGCGATCTTGTAAATAGAGAATTCCTTATGCCCAAGATCTTCAGCTTTGGTTGTTTTACCATTAGAAACCTTAATGATTTCCTGATAAATCACCTCGCCCATCTCATTAATAGAAGATTCTCCCCGCATAATCGATGAAACATCAATATCAATGTTGTCGCGCATTTTGGTAAATGTTTCTTCGTTGGCGGTGATTTTGATCACTGGCGCAATCGGGTTTCCCGTGGGGGTTCCGCGCCCGGTAGTAAAGATAATAATTTGTGCGCCGCCGGCCACCATCCCGGAGATGGATTCGATATCTTGTCCAGGGGAGTCCATCACCCATAGTCCACGACCGCCAGGGAAATCTGCGTATTGCAGGACGCCCTGTAGCGGTGAATGACCCGCTTTGTGCATGCAGCCCAGAGATTTTTCCTCAATGGTGGTGATACCGCCCTGGATATTACCTGGCGTCGGTTGCCCGCCCCTGATATCTGCGCCCAGGGCTTTCGCTCTTTCTTCACACCCCACAACCAGCTTGATTAAATCGTCTGCGACTTGTGAATTAATGGCCCGACGAGCAACAACGTGTTCTGCGCCAATGAATTCGGTGGTTTCTGAAAGAATCGATGTGCCACCATCGTTAACTAACAAATCAGATGCAACACCACAGGCAGGGTTGGAGGCGAGGCCAGAGGTGGTATCAGAACCTCCGCATTCCATTCCGAGGATCAACTCGCTGACGCTTATTTCTTCGTAGTCTTGCTGGGACAAATCCTGCGCATACTGACGTGCGATTGAAATTCCGCGCGCCTGACACTGCAAGGTCCCCCCTTCATTCTGAATTGTGATGCAGGAAACCGGCTTACCAAATTTCGTGATTTCTTGCGCAATGTGAGTAGGTTCAGCGCCTTCACAACCCAATCCGACAACGAGTATGGCGCCAACGTTGCCGTTCCTGGCAACGTTGATCAGTGTTTTTTCGGTTAATGCAGCATCACCAGCAATCTGGCAGCAACCAAAATCATTATTAAGCCAGGTTGAGCCATGAACCTGAGCGGAGATGTCCTGAGCCACTTTATTGGCGCAAACGCTGGTAGGTAAAATTAAGACGTAGTTGCGAATACCCACGCTGCCATCCGGACGACGATAACCTTTGATTGTTTTTTTCATTTTCACTTATTCCTTCAGCCTTTATTTCCAATCCCCACGGCCACGTTCACTTTCAACATTATGAACATGAACATAATCTCCGGTCTGGATAGGCTTTGTTGCCCGACCAATGGATTCACCGTATTTGTAAACTTCGCCATGAAGCGCAACGGCTTTAATGGCAAATTTATGACCGTAAGGGATGTCATCCCGTAAGGTGATGGTCAGATTTTCATTGCCAACAAACATGTTGGCGACGTCTCCGGCCTTGAGGGGCTGGATAGCAGTAGCAACGCTATCTTGCGGGTTAATAACCACTGCATTTTTCTTCATAAAAAATCCTTATGCGCTTTGATTGGATACAGTGGTATAAAGCATAAGGCGTGCCATGTTTTTAACTTATTGTTTATTAAGACAAATAATACGCAGAGTGGGAAGGGGTAGAGAGAGCCGCTGTAAGTAGCTTCATCAGTTGCGGCAAATAGCTACAGTTGCAAGGCGTGCAAAAGGTGGGTACGACGGAAACGCATAAAAAAAGGCACCTTGCGGTGCCTTTTTGATCACTCGATATCGAGCGGGTCTTCGGAGAGGATTATCCCGGTGTTGTCGGCGTACAGGTGGTCGCCGGAGAAGAAGGTCACGCCGCCAAAGTTGACGCGCACATCGCTTTCCCCAATGCCTTCACCTGAAGCGCCTACCGGAATTGCGGCAATCGCCTGAATGCCGATATCCAGTTCTTCCAGATCGTCTACCTGGCGTACTGAGCCGTAGATGACCAGACCTTCCCATTCATTCTGTACGGCCAGCCGAGCCAGTTCGGCATCGACCAGCGCGCGGCGAACAGAACCGCCGCCATCGACCAGCAGAATGCGACCACGGCCGTTCTGTTCGAGCAGATCGTACAGCAACCCGTTGTCCTCGAAACATTTTACCGTGATGATTTGTCCGCCAAACGACGACCGTCCCCCAAAGTTAGAGAACAGCGGTTCCACGACGTTGACATCTTCCTGATAGATGTCACAAAGCTCGGATGTATCGTATTTCATAGGCTTAACGTTTAGTTGCTGCGAGAATTTTTAGTATATCGCGCTATGTGTACTGTTGGCAAAATCATCAATTGTTAATTGATATTTGTCAGTTAAAGAGACCACTGACTTAAGAAAATTCCAACGACAAACAGCAGGTTAGTTAATAGTGCCGCTTTTACGGTGCGTTCCAGCATCGGGCGCATTGCCTCAGGGTTCATCTCACGCATCACGTAACGCGCCTGTTTGAAAAGCAGCGGAGCGGCGAGAATAAACAGCCATCCCCACAGGCTTTGCAGCGAGAACAGGTTAAACAGCGCCAGACAGACCAGCGTACCCATCAGCAGGCAGGCATGGTAGCGGCGGGCATTCACGGCGCCTAAACGCACGACCAGCGTGTTCTTGCCATTCTCTCTGTCGCTGTTGATATCGCGCAGATTGTTGACGTTGAGCACAGCGGTTGCCAGCAGGCCGCAGGCGGTGGCAGGCAGAATCAGCGCCGGAATCAGCGTATGGGCCTGTAAATACCAGCTTCCCATCACGCTGAGCCAGCCGAAGAATACCAGCACGGAAATATCGCCCAGACCGATATATCCGTAAGGGCGATTACCCACGGTGTAAGTGATCGCGGCGATAATCGACAGGCCCCCGAGCACCAGGAAACCGACAAAATCCGCCAGCGTGTGACAGGCCACGGCAACCAGGGCCAGACCAGACAGACAGATCAACACTACGGTGACGATCAGCGCGCGCTTCATCTGCTCTTGGGTGATAACCCCTTTTTGCATCCCGCGCAGCGGTCCAATACGATCGGGCTTGTCGCTGCCTTTGACGGCATCGCCATAGTCGTTAGCGAGATTGGACAGAATTTGCAGCAGTCCCGCCGTAATCAATGCCAGCAGAGCAACCAGCGGATCGAAGTATCCTTGCCACCATGCTAATGCCGTACCGACGATGATCGCCGCGAAGGCGAGCGGTAAGGTCTTAGGTCGTAAACTTTCCAGCCAGGCTTGTGAGCGGCTAATTTGTTGTTGTTCAGTCATATTTAGCGCCAATAAAAATGGGGCTTTATCAGCCCCATCAACAGTGATGAAAATGCATTGAACGCGATTATAGGATAAAACGGCTCAGATCTTCATCTGCGACCAGCGCATCCAGATGTTTGCTCACATAATCGGCATCAATTGTGATGCTTTGGCCGTTCAAATCGCTCGCATCATAGGAAATATCTTCCATCAGACGTTCCAGAACGGTGTGCAGACGACGCGCACCGATGTTTTCGGTGGTTTCGTTAACCTGCCATGCTGCTTCGGCAATGCGTTTAATGCCCGATTCGGTGAAGTTAATGTCCACACCTTCGGTCGCCATCAGCGCTTTGTACTGAACGGTGATGGAGGCATTCGGTTCGGTCAGGATACGCTCAAAATCGCTGGTGGTCAGCGCCTGTAGTTCAACGCGAATCGGTAGACGACCCTGCAGTTCCGGGATCAGGTCCGACGGTTTCGCGACCTGGAATGCGCCAGAAGCGATAAACAGAATGTGATCGGTTTTCACCATGCCGTGCTTGGTGGAGACCGTGCAGCCTTCAACCAGCGGCAGCAGGTCGCGCTGTACGCCTTCACGGGACACGTCCGGACCAGAGGATTCGCCGCGCTTACAGATTTTGTCGATTTCGTCGATAAACACGATCCCGTGCTGCTCAACGGCGTCGATAGCTTCCTGTTTCAGCTCTTCCGGGTTCACCAGTTTAGCCGCTTCTTCTTCAATCAGCAGCTTCATCGCGTCTTTGATTTTCAGCTTACGCGGTTTTTGCTTCTGACCGCCCAGGTTCTGGAACATGGACTGCAACTGGCTGGTCATCTCTTCCATGCCCGGAGGCGCCATGATTTCAACGCCCATCGGTGCGGCGGCGAGATCGATTTCGATCTCTTTATCGTCGAGCTGGCCTTCGCGCAGTTTTTTACGGAACGCCTGACGCGCGGCAGAAGGTTCCTGCGGCTGCTCAGACTGTCCCCAGTTATTTTTAGCTGGTGGGATCAGCACGTCGAGAATGCGCTCTTCCGCCATCTCTTCAGCGCGGAAGCGGTTTTTCTCGATGGCCTGAACGCGAACCATCTTAATGGCAGCGTCGGTCAGATCGCGGATGATAGAGTCAACTTCCTTACCAACATAGCCAACTTCGGTGAATTTGGTTGCTTCAACCTTGATGAACGGCGCGTTGGCCAGTTTTGCCAGGCGACGGGCGATTTCGGTTTTACCGACGCCGGTCGGGCCAATCATCAGAATATTTTTCGGCGTCACTTCATGGCGCAGCTCTTCGTTGAGCTGCATACGGCGCCAGCGGTTACGCAGGGCAATCGCCACGGAACGCTTAGCGTTATCCTGGCCGATGATGTGTTTGTTCAGTTCGCTGACAATTTCGCGTGGGGTCATTTCAGACATGGGGGATCCTTACGCTTTGGAGTTCAATTCTTCGATGGTATGGAAGTGGTTGGTATAAATGCAGATATCCCCTGCAATATCCAACGCTTTCTCAGCAATCTCGCGCGCGCCAAGCTCGGTGTTTTCCAGCAGAGCGCGTGCAGCAGCCTGGGCGTAGGGACCGCCGGAGCCGATGGCAATCAGATCGTTTTCTGGCTGGATGACGTCGCCGTTACCGGTGATGATGAGTGATGCCGTTTCATCTGCGACGGCCAGCAGCGCTTCGAGTTTGCGCAGCATACGGTCGGTACGCCAGTCTTTTGCCAGTTCAACGGCCGCTTTCACCAGGTGACCCTGGTGCATTTCCAGCTTGCGTTCGAACAGTTCAAACAGCGTGAATGCATCCGCAGTACCGCCCGCAAAGCCCGCAATGACTTTGTCGTTATACAGACGGCGGACTTTCTTCACGTTGCCTTTCATTACGGTGTTACCCAGTGTGGCCTGACCATCACCGGCGATTACCACATGGCCGTTACGGCGTACGCTTACTATTGTTGTCACGAGCAGACCCCTTGGTTACAAATGCAGAATACAGGCCCCGCACAGGATGCGGGGCGTAATGCAAGTATAGATGGGGGGGATTTTGGGGGTTTCAACCCCCAGTGGCGAGTCGAATGCAGTTTGTGTGACCAGCAACCTTCAGGCGGCTGATGGTATTGTCGGCATTCTCTTTGCCTTTGAGCGGACCAATAACCACGCGATTCCAGCCGTTATTAGTGGTAATTCGCGAGTTGAACCCTTCAAAGGCCAGCTGTGCGCGCACGGTTTCTGCCTGCTCAGCGCCTTTAAATGACCCGCACTGAACCATCCAGCGGCGTTCATCTTTTTTCTCCGCCGTCTGTTTTGGCGGCTGCGTTTCATTCGTTATTGGCGCGGCCGGTTGCGTTTTCGGCTGAGCGGCGGTGGTATGCGCAGGCGTTTGCAGCAGATCCTGATACGGCTGTTGCGCCGCCGGTTTTGGCTGCGGTTTCGGCTGTTGTACCGGTGCGGTTTGCGCCGTACGCGTTTGCGGCTGCTGGTACGGCTGTTCCGTTGCCCGTTGGCGTGGCTGTTGAGCCTGCTGCTGCGTAGTGTTCCACTGCTGCTGTTGCACCTGACGTTGACGCTGCAGCGTTTGCTGGCGTTGCTCAGGCGTTTGTTCGTTCCATGGTACTTCGTTGAGCTGCGTTGGCTGTTGACGCATATCAGCCTGCATCTGCGCTAACAACTGGCGCTGCTCATTGGTTAACTGGTCGGCGTTCAGCACCTCGCCGCCGGCAGACGGTTCGGTAGGCGCGCGTACGCCAGGCTGACGGCTTTCCAGCTCTTTGATGTATCGCCAGCGCTCTTCCGGTTTTGGTGGAATGCCATTCCCGGTGACTTTCTGGTTTTGCAGCGTTTCGGACTCTTCTTTCTTGTGATGCGTAATGAAGTACAGACCACCGATAAAGGTCACGAGTACGGCTGCAGCAATAGCAACCATAGCGGGCGATACCGCAGGCGTATTGCGTTGTTTTTTCCGTGATGTGCTCTTTTTGCGCCGCGAAGGTGCCGGTTGGCCGCGACGTACATAATCTCGTTGTGCCACTATCGTTTCGCTGTATTTATTCGTTCGTCAGCCCGCCATGTTACTTAAGCGGCGGGCCTTTGACCAGACAGGGGAGTCCGAAAGCACTTTACTTTACGTCAGTGCCCGGGTTGTACCCCGAATAATAAGCTCGCAGTCCAGTAAACGTGAGCCACTGCTGACGTTCTGCCCTTGTAATTGATCGAGCAGTAACAGCATAGCTTCGCGTCCGATATCGAAACGCGGCTGTGCGACGGTTGTCAGGGGTGGATCACAAAATTCCGCGAGCGAAATGTTATCGAAGCCAATGATCGATAAATCGTCGGGTACTTTCAGGCCCTGACGTTTGGCGTAAGAGAGGGCGCCAAGCGCCATGACATCGCTGTGGCAGAAGACTGCGGTAGGCGGCTGTGGTAGCGCCAGGAGCTGTTTAAGCGCATTAGCTCCCGCTTCATAGGTAAAGTCTCCGCGCGCGATGAAATGCGGATCGACCGTAATTCCGCTGCGGCGCAGTGCCTGAACGTAACCTTGCAGACGGTAATGGCACAGCGGCATATCCTCTGGTCCGGCGATACAGCCAATGCGTTTATGTCCCAACTCCAGCAGATAATTCATCGCGTTGAAGGCGGCGGTGAGGTTATCAATGTGCACGGTGGGGAGTTCCAGCTCTGGCGCGAACTCGTTGGACATAACCATCGGCGGTAAATTACGCTGCTCTTCAACGCTGGCATCAAACGGCAGGCGCGAGCTGAGCAGGACCATGCCATCGATCTGCTTGGTGATAATGAGGTTAAGAAAGGTCTTTTCCTGCTGATTCTGGTGCGCGCAATCGCCGATAAGCACCAGATATCCCTGTTCTGCGGCGGTGACTTCTATGCCACGAATGACTTCGCTAAAAAACGGATCGCAGATATCAGGCACAATCACCAGAATGGTACGTGACTCATTACGCTTAACGTTGCGTCCCATCGATTGAGGTAGATATCCCACTTCCAGAGCTGCCTGCTCAACCTTGTTACGGGTTGACTGCGAAACTTTGTCTGGATTCATTAATGCGCGGGATACGGTTGCCGTTGAGACTTTCGCCTTCAGGGCAACATCTTTCATCGTAGCGGCGGCAACCTGCTTATTCGGTTTCACTCTTTCTCCTCGCCAGGGCGGCTGGCACAGACTCGTCCCTGGATAACCTTCATCTGAAACATTTTTATCAGATAGTGAATGGAAGCGGTTACAGAATTTTCATAAAAAGTGTGATGGATCTTAAATTTTACGATCCGCCTCGCATCGTGAGGGATTATCCCTCGATGGGATCGACATCCAGCACCCATTTAACTTTACGCGCATCGGGTAACGTATTGATCAGCGCCAGTGTGCCGCTGACGATATGCTGCAGGCGAATTCGCGATGGGTGCTGCAACAAAATTTGCCAGCGATAGCGACCGCCACGTTTGGGCGCCAGGGCGGGAACCGGGCCTAACACCCACAGTTTTTCGTCGGCCAGCGGACTGGCCTGAATCAGATTTCGTAACTGCTGCAAGAACATCGGCGCATGCTGGTTGTTGTGATCTTCTGCCCGCACGATCACATGGCTGGTCCATGGGGGAAGCTGGAGCGTTTGTCGCTCGGCCAGCGCCTGCTCGGCAAAAGCGTCATAACCTTTATACAGTAAGGTTTGCAGTAGCGGATGTTCAGGGTGGTGCGTTTGCAGCACCACTTCACCCTGTTTCCCGGCGCGACCGGCACGCCCGGAAACCTGCGTGTAGAGCTGGGCGAAGCGTTCTGCCGACCGGAAATCTGCGGAGAACAGCGCGCCGTCAACGTCCAGCAGCGCCACCAGGGTGACGTCCGGGAAATGGTGGCCTTTCGCCAGCATTTGTGTGCCGATCAGGATTCGCGCGCCGCCGCGATGCACTTCCGCCAGATGCTGCTCCAGCGACCCTTTACGGCTGGTCGTGTCGCGATCGATGCGTGAGATGGGCACGCCGGGGAAAAAAGGCGCCAGAGCCTGCTCAAGCTGTTCGGTGCCGAGCCCTACCGGAACCATATGCGTTGAGCCGCAGGAAGGGCACTGACGCGGTATCGGACGCTGACTGTCGCAGTGGTGGCAGCGCAGATGGTGCTGCGCCTGATGCAGCGTGTAGTAGTGATCGCAGCGCGGGCATTCAGCAATCCAGCCACAGTCGTGGCACAGCAGGGCAGGAGCAAAACCCCGGCGGTTTAAAAACAGGATCACCTGGTTATCCGCCTGCAGGTGCTGACGCATACGGGCGATAAGCGCAGGGGCGAGTCCGGCCTGTACCTGCTGACCTTTCAGATCCAGCACGTGCTGAGTGGCTGGGCGCGCATTTCCGGCGCGGCGCGTCAGGCGCAGCATGCGGTATTTTTTCTGCCGCACGTTGCACAGCGTTTCCAGCGCTGGGGTGGCTGAGCCGAGAATAATGGGAATTTGTTCGCTATGGGCACGATAAACCGCGAGGTCGCGCGCATGATAGCGCCAGCCTTCCTGCTGTTTATAAGAGCTGTCGTGCTCTTCGTCGATGACAATCACGCCCAGATTTTTAAACGGTGTAAATAGCGACGAGCGCGTGCCGATGACAATCGCCGCTTCGCCATTTTTCGCCTTCAGCCATGCCGAAAGACGTTCGCTGTCATTTAAACCCGAGTGCAGGACTTCGACCGGCGCATTGAAGCGCTCGCGAAACCGGGCAATAGTTTGCGGCGTCAGGCCAATCTCCGGCACCATCACCAGCGCCTGTTTGCCCTGGGCGAGCACATTTTCCAGTACGCTTAAATAGACCTCTGTTTTACCCGATCCCGTCACGCCCGCTAATAGCCAGGCGCTAAAACTGTCCGAGGCGCTGTGGATCGCCCCGACGGCGGTAGCCTGTTCGGTATTCAGCCGCAGACGCTCACCGGAAACCGCGTAGTGTGTACGCCAGTCGCTAAAGTCTGGTGTTTCGCTTGCCAGATCGCACAGGCCTTTTTTACGTAGCGCCTGCAAGGCGGCGTCATTAAATTCCAGCTCTGCCACCTGGTCGCGCCAGATTTTTCCCTGGCGTAATGCTGCCAGCGCCTGCTGCTGCTTGGGAGAGCGTTTCAGGCCGTTGAGATCAATAACCTGGCCCTCTTCAGTGGCAAACCAGTACCACATGGGCGCGTTGGCAGCCGGGCGTCCCTGGCGTAACAGAATCGGCAGGGCATGAAACAGCACGTCGCCAATAGGATGATGATAATAGTCAGCTGCCCACAACAGCAGACGCCAGACGGAGGTCGAATAGACTGGCTCACAGTCCAGCACTTCGAGAACGGCTTTCAATTCGTTGAGCGGCAGTTCGCTGTGCTCGCTAACAGAAAGGACGATGCCGACGCGCTCCTGCTGCTTGCCAAAAGGCACGCGTACACGACACCCGGCTTTGGCGCTCATGCCTTCCGGCAGAAGGTAGTCAAAGGTGCGAGGTAGCGGAACGGGTAAGGCAACGTGCGCAACGGGCATTGAATCATCCTGACTTGAAATCTGGCGGGTTAGTATACACATTAGTGAAGGGTAGAATGCGGATCAGTTTGCATGAGCAGGTTAATTTCTGTATGATTCGCCGCCTTTGATGCAAATTGATTGCGTCAAACAATGACCATTACCCGAGAATTTCAAGCTGTTGATGCAGTGTGAAAGGTGACGGGGAATAATTAACATCGCGTGGTGTCTGGCGTTAGGGCTGGAAGAGCGACGCGGCCTTAAACTGAGGTTTTCCCATGAAAAAAGATATTCACCCGAAATACGAAGAAATTACTGCAAACTGCTCTTGCGGTAACGTCATTAAAATCCGCTCCACCGTCGGTCACGATCTGAACCTCGACGTGTGCAGCAAGTGCCACCCGTTCTATACTGGCAAGCAGCGTGATGTTGCTACCGGTGGCCGCGTTGATCGCTTCAACAAGCGTTTCAACATCCCAGGCAGCAAATAAGTTTCAGCTGTCAGAAAAAAGCGCCTTTCGGCGCTTTTTTTGTTTCTGCGCCTGAAGAATGAAATTCATATTGATGTGTTGAATAGTGTCTTTTATTTAATAAATAAAACAGCGTTTTTATTTTTTAGGTAAAATGTTTCTACTGGTGATCTGCATCCTTTTTATCTTCTGATTTTTGCCACTCATGCCAATTGTTGGCAAAATACCAAAGGTTTCTGCTTTCTTTCTAAAATACACTTTCGTGGAAATATAAAATTATTCTTAATCCTTCATCGTTTCCCATTAATGGACGGAACGAGATGGATAATTTTCCTTGATTTTGTGTGAAGAGGGATGGTCATGAAATTTAAATCTGCGTTATTACTGATTCCATTATTCTCTGTGGCCGCGCAAGCGGGTTATGTTGATTATCGTCATGAATATTATGACGATGGGCGCAATTACGATCGTGTTTATATGTCTCATCGTTTTGCGACTGGTTTTGGTGTAGCCGTTGAAGCCATTTCACGTTCCGAAGATACGCAATCTAATGATGCGTGGAATAATATGGAAAGTAATGGCAACGAGTATACTGCAAGCTACCAGTTTACCTGGCGGGATCTTATCTGGCAGCCGGGTATTGCGATCGAAACGGGCGATAACATCACGATTTATAAACCTTATATCCGCGTACAGTACAATATCAATGACAGCTGGTGGACTGCGTTCCGCTATCGTCAGGAGTACATGCGCAGAAACACTGACGGCAAGGATGATCGCATGGTCTATCGTCCGGAAGCATGGCTCGGTTATAACATTCATGACTGGATGTTTGAGCTGAACGGTATTTATAAAATTGCCGATAGCGAAGATTTATATAACAACCGAAAAGACGATTATGAATATAACTTCCGTGTAGCTTATAAAATAGGTTCCTGGATTCCATTTGTTGAGGTGGGTAACGTTTCCTCCGGTTATAACACCACCACCACAGACGATCGCCAGACTCGTTATCGTGTCGGTCTCGGTTATAACTTCTGACCGTTAATACTCTTCATAGCGGTTTATTACGCTGAGCATCGGTATATCCATATAGTTTGCGTGAATAATGAGTCTAAGGAGTTGATATCATGTCTAATGATGGAACTATAATCGGAAGTAATCAAAGTATTGCTGTCAGGCCTTTCGGATTAAGAGATAAATTTGGTTATTTGTGTGGCGACCTCGGAACCTGTTTTATTCTTGGACTGGTGAACAGTTTTTTAATGATTTATTACACCAACGTACTCGGTATTTCCGGAGTTATTGTTGGCTCGCTCTATTTTGTGACCAAACTCTTTGATGCGTTTGTCGATGTTGGCGTAGGGCGCTTATGTGATACCTCTAAACTAACGGTACATGGACGGTTTAACCCGTGGGTGCGCCGTATGAAATATCCGTTTTGCATCATTGCGGTCGTCCTGTTCCTGCCATTTGTGAATGATTTCTCTTATACGGCGAAAATTATCTACATCTGCTGCTCCTATTTTATCTACGGTTCGTTGTTATCGACGGTCAGTATCCCGTATGGCGCCATGTCTGCGGCGATTAGCTCGAACCCGGAAGATCGTGTTTCGCTCTCAACCTGGCGCAGCGTTGGGTCTGCCATCGGCGGTGGGGCAACCGGCTTTTTTATTCCCATTCTGATGTACACCACCCTGGTGGACGGAAGCCAGGTGATTTCCGGGCAGCATTTCTTCTGGATTGCCATGGGTTGCGCAGTACTGGGTTTTCTCTTTTTAACCCTAACCTGTCAGTTAACGACAGAACGTGTGCGTGTGGAGAGAAAAGAGAGCATGCCCGTGTCGGTACTGCTGAAGGGGCTATTACGTAATAAGGCGCTGATTGTTTTGGTTGTAGTGGATCTGCTGATTGTGATTAATCAGGGATTGTCCGGGACCAATATGACCTACCTGTTTAATGACTATTTCCATAACAAAGAGGCCATGTCCGTTGCATTGTTGTTTACCTTTGGTTCTCTGGTTTTGCTGGCGCCATCGGCATCCTGGCTCACGAAGCGGTTTGGTAAAAAAGAGGCAAGTGTAGGCGCGTTGCTCTTTGCGGTAGCGATGTATCTGATTATGTACTTCGTCCACATTACCGACGCGAAAGTCTATTTGGTTTTCCTGTTTCTGGCGACGCTGGGGGCGGGGTTATTCAACCTGATGATATGGGCGTTTATGACCGATGTTTGTGATTATCACCAGTATGTCACTGGCGATCGTGAGGATGGTACTGTTTATGGCGTGAACTTCTTCGCCCGCAAGGTTGGTCAGGCGTGCGCCGGGGCTATTGGCGGCTTTATGCTGGCCATCATTGGTTATCAATCTTCCTCAACGGGTGGGGCTGTACAAACCAGCATCGTGCAGGAAAATATTTATACGATGGCGAATCTCTTGCCGGCTTTGTGCCTGTTTTTGGCGGCGGTCATTCTGATTTATTGCTATCCATTGAACCGTAAAGAAACGCTCAAAATGGAAGAAACATTGAATAAACTCAATGGTATTAGTAAGTAACGTTGTGAAAGATGGCGGGAACAATCCCGCCTTCTTTCATCTTTCTCTAACGATCAGTATTCCCACGTTTCCGGGTTGATACCCAGTTCACGCATGATTACCTTTGCTTCTTCCGGGATTTCATCACTGCGTTCTTTACGCAGGTCGTCATCGTTGGGTAGTGGTTGCCCGGTAAAAGCATGCAGAAACGCTTCACACAGCAGTTCGCTGTTGGTGGCGTGGCGCAGGTTGTTCACCTGACGACGCGTGCGTTCATCGGTAAGGATTTTTAACACCTTCAGAGGAATGGAAACCGTAATTTTTTTTACTTGCTCACTCTTCTTACCGTGCTCAGCGTATGGGCTGATATATTCGCCGCTCCATTCAGCCATGAGATACCTAATCCTCTTCGTCATTAATATTGAGGCCAGAACCTGAGCCCGGACCATAATTGCGCGTAGTTTATCGTAGTGGCGCGGCCCTGACACGAAGTAAGCCGACGCGGATGTACGCTAATGCATATAATTTTAACGGCTATTTGCGGTTTGCTCAATCTATACGCAAAGAAGTTTAGATGTCCAGATGTATTGACGGCTATAGCAACTATGATTAATCTGGTGCCTGACTTTTCACCGACTCAGCCAGGATCTCCTCTCTATGACGCGTAAACAGGCCACCATCGCAGTGCGTAGCGGATTAAATGACGACGAACAGTACGGTTGCGTTGTCCCGCCGATTCACCTCTCCAGTACCTATAACTTTACCGGCTTTAATGAGCCTCGCGCCCATGACTATTCACGCCGCGGTAACCCGACGCGCGATGTGGTTCAGCGCGCGTTGGCAGAACTGGAAGGTGGCGCGGGTGCGGTACTAACCAATACCGGCATGTCGGCGATTCATCTGGTGACGACAGTATTCCTGAAACCTGGCGATCTGCTGGTCGCGCCGCACGACTGTTACGGCGGCAGCTATCGCCTGTTTGACAGTCTGGCAAAGCGAGGCTGTTATCGCGTACTGTTTGTTGATCAAGGTGATGAGCGGGCGTTGCAGGCGGCGCTGGCGGAAAAACCGAAGCTGGTGCTGGTAGAAAGCCCAAGCAACCCGCTACTACGCGTGGTGGATATTGCGAAAATCTGTCAATTGGCGCGTGAAGCTGGTGCAGTCAGCGTGGTAGACAACACTTTTTTAAGCCCGGCACTGCAAAATCCACTGGCATTGGGCGCCGATCTGGTGTTGCATTCATGCACGAAATATTTAAACGGTCACTCAGACGTGGTGGCTGGTGTGGTGATAGCGAAAGATCCGGAAACGGTCACTGAACTGGCGTGGTGGGCGAATAATATTGGCGTGACCGGCGGCGCGTTTGATAGTTATCTGCTGTTGCGCGGCCTGCGTACTCTGTCACCGCGTATGGAGGTGGCGCAACGTAATGCTCAGGCGATTGTTGATTATCTGCAAACGCAGCCGCTGGTGAAAAAATTGTATCACCCATCATTGCCGAATAATCAAGGGCATGAGATTGCCGCGCGTCAGCAAAAAGGCTTTGGCGCGATGCTGAGTTTTGAACTGGATGGCGATGAGCAGACGCTGCGTCGCTTCCTTGGCGGGCTGTCATTGTTTACGCTGGCAGAATCGTTAGGAGGCGTTGAAAGTCTGATCTCCCACGCCGCAACCATGACACACGCGGGAATGGCGCCAGAAGCGCGCGCGGCGGCAGGGATTTCGGAAACGCTGCTGCGTATCTCCACCGGTATTGAAGATGGCGAAGATTTAATTGCCGACCTGGAAAATGGCTTCCGGGCTGCAAACAAGGGGTAAACATGAGTGTGATTGCGCAGGCAGGGGCGAAGGGTCGTCAACTGCACAAATTTGGTGGTAGTAGTCTGGCTGATGTGAAATGTTATCTGCGTGTCGCAGGCATTATGGCGGAATACTCGCAGCCTGATGACATGATGGTTGTTTCAGCCGCAGGCAGTACCACTAACCAGTTGATTAGCTGGCTGAAGTTAAGCCAGACCGATCGTCTTTCTGCGCATCAGGTTCAGCAGGCGTTACGTCGCTATCAGAGCGAGCTGATTAGCGGTTTGTTACCACCAGAAGTGGCCGACGGTCTGATCGGTGCGTTTATTCACGACCTGGAGCGTCTGGCCGGATTACTCGACAGCGGCGTGAACGATGCCGTTTATGCTGAAGTCGTCGGACACGGTGAGGTATGGTCGGCGCGTTTGATGTCCGCTGTCCTTAACCAACAAGGTCTGGAATCGACCTGGCTGGATGCGCGCGATTTTTTACGTGCGGAGCGTAGCGCTCAGCCGCAAGTGGATGAAGGTCTCTCTTACCCATTGTTGCAGCAACTTCTGGCGCAACATCCGGGTAAACGCCTGGTCGTTACCGGCTTTATTAGCCGTAACAACGCCGGTGAAACGGTACTGCTGGGGCGTAATGGTTCTGACTACTCGGCGACGCAGGTTGGCGCGCTGGCCGGGGTTTCCCGCGTAACCATCTGGAGTGATGTCGCCGGGGTTTACAGCGCGGATCCGCGTAAAGTAAAAGATGCCTGCCTGCTACCGCTGCTGCGTCTGGATGAAGCCAGCGAACTGGCGCGTCTGGCGGCTCCGGTTCTCCATGCCCGTACCTTACAGCCGGTTTCCGGCAGTGATATTGATCTCCAACTGCGTTGTAGCTATACGCCTGAGCAAGGCTCAACGCGTATTGAACGCGTGCTGGCTTCCGGGACCGGGGCGCGTATCGTGACCAGTCATGACGACGTCTGCCTGATTGAGTTTCAGGTTCCCACCGGTCAGGACTTTAAGCTGGCCCATAAAGAGGTCGATCAGATTTTAAAACGCACCCAGGTGCGTCCGCTGGCGGTCGGTGTGCATCCCGATCGCCAACTGCTGCAATTTTGCTATACCTCCGAAGTCGCTGACGGCGCGTTGAGAATTCTTGATGAGGCCGGATTGCCGGGCGAGCTGCGTCTGCGCCAGGGGTTGGCGCTGGTGGCGATGGTCGGGGCGGGCGTCACCCGTAACCCGCTGCACTGCCACCGCTTCTGGCAGCAACTGAAAGGTCAGCCGGTCGAATTCACCTGGCAGTCGGAGGAGGGCATCAGCCTGGTTGCCGTACTGCGTACCGGACCGACGGAGAGCCTGATTCAGGGTCTGCATCAGTCAATTTTCCGCGCGGAAAAACGAATCGGCCTGGTGTTGTTCGGGAAGGGAAATATTGGATCACGTTGGCTGGAGCTATTCGCCCGTGAGCAAAGTACGCTCTCGGCGCGTACCGGATTAGAGTTCGTGCTGGCGGGCGTGGTCGATAGCCGCCGTAGTCTGCTGAATTATGAAGGGCTGGATGCCAGCCGCGCGTTGGCCTTCTTTGATGATGAGGCAGTGGAGCAGGATGAAGAGTCATTGTTCCTGTGGATGCGCGCCCACCCGTATGATGATTTAGTGGTGCTGGACGTAACCGCCAGCGAGCAGTTGGCGGATCAATATCTAGATTTCGCCAGTCACGGTTTCCATGTTATCAGCGCTAACAAACTGGCGGGTGCGAGCAGCAGTAATAAGTATCGCCAAATTCATGATGCGTTTGAAAAAACTGGTCGTCACTGGCTGTATAACGCCACCGTGGGCGCTGGTTTGCCGATCAACCATACCGTGCGCGATCTGATTGATAGCGGAGATACCATTCTGTCGATCAGCGGGATCTTCTCTGGCACGTTGTCGTGGTTGTTCCTGCAATTTGATGGCACGGTGCCGTTCACCGACCTGGTGGATCAGGCGTGGCAGCAGGGGCTGACCGAACCAGACCCGCGGGTGGATCTTTCCGGCAAGGATGTGATGCGCAAGCTGGTGATTCTGGCGCGTGAAGCGGGTTACGACATCGAGCCGGATCAGGTTCGCGTGGAGTCGCTGGTGCCTGCGCATTGTGAAGAAGGCTCTATTGACCATTTCTTTGAAAATGGCGATGAACTGAACGAGCAGATGGTGCAGCGTCTGGAAGCGGCGCGTGAAATGGGGCTGGTGCTGCGCTATGTGGCGCGTTTTGACGCTAACGGTAAAGCACGTGTGGGTGTTGAAGCGGTACGTTCTGAGCACCCGCTGGCGGCATTGTTGCCGTGCGATAATGTGTTCGCCATTGAAAGCCGCTGGTATCGCGATAACCCGCTGGTGATCCGCGGACCTGGCGCAGGCCGCGATGTGACCGCCGGAGCCATTCAGTCGGATATCAACCGCCTGGCGCAGTTGCTGTAGTTTGCGTTGCCGGATGGCGCTTACGCTTATCCGGCCTGGCTATGACACGAACCATAGGCCCGGGAAGCGGCAGCGCCACCGGGCAAATCGCTCTGGGTGATCAGGATGTTGTATTTCTCCGTCAGCGTCCTTATCGTCTGAAACACCGCATGGGCTGAGTAACGGGCGCTATACCGAAATTCCGGCTGTTGCTGTAGCCAGGCGATAAAATGATGACTTGCCCTCAGGGTTATCGAGGCCCCTTTTTCAACCTGACCCTCCGTTAACAGACACACCATTTTACGCCTGTTGCCCTGTTGCCAAATTTGCCACTGGTTTTGCCACCATCCCTGATAACTTTTACCCAGTAATTGCCAGGGCCTGGTGTGTTGATCGTCGCCCATTTCTTCATCCACAAACCAAAGCGATGCGTGATTTTCGCGAAACTGTTCCGCCCATGCGGTAATCACAGCGCCGCGCAGAAAGCATTCGTGGGCGATGATGTGCATTTTAATCGTAGGCCAGAGATGGCTCAGGACGCGGAAATGCCCATGCGCGGTAATGACCGGGCGTAAAATCTCACCGCTGGCGTTACGTTTGAGCATCGCGCTGCCGTACTGAATTTCGTCAAACTGGCTGCGGCGTAAAAACTGCGTTTCTCGCTGATTTACACGCTGGATCTCATCGTCATGATTCACTGTGGCCTCGACCATCCCGCGCCAGCGGTAAACTAATGACTCGCCAACAGAATGAGGAGTGAAGTTGCTGGAAATATGCAAAATATTGCCGCGAATAGCATCAAAACTGAGTAATACATACAGTTTCTGATCTGCACTTGCGCCCTGAAAAGGGACGATCAGTGGCACCGTCACTATTTGTTCTGGCGGATCAATAGTCGTCAATGGCGGTTGTCTGGGGGTCCAGACTTTTCTACAGCTCCGGCACTGTAGGCGCTGGGTTCCCTGTGGGTTATGTCCATAACGGATCGGTTCCCGCTGATAGCAATTTGGGCAAAAAAGACCGCTGTTAATTGCAAAATGTGTAAAACAGGCGGCCAACCACTCGCGGAAATGTTCAGCGTTAAACAGCGGGGGATAACTTCCGCATGCCCGGCAGTGCAGGGCGGCGTAGCCCAGTCGGTAATCGGGCCAGCTGTAATCAACGGAGTTTGCCAGCCCCAGATTTTTGCAGCCAAAAGACTTGCAGCAGTTGATGGTGAACAGAGAAGTCATCGCATTACCAACGATTTTTAATGGTCGTTGATTTTGCCCTGCAACTATTACCGATGGGTGTGAGTCTTCTCACATAAAAAAACCTTTCAGAACGTAACGTAGCGATTCTTTATATGACTGAAAGGGATTGATTATGAAGTTAAAAATGCTTGCTGTCGGTGTTCTGGTATCGCTGCCGTTATGGGCGTCAGCGAAAGACGTCACGATTATCTATACCAACGATCTCCATGCCCACGTCGAACCTTATAAAGTCCCGTGGATTGCTAATGGCGCACGCGATATTGGCGGTTGGGCCAATATCACGACGATGGTGAAGCAGGAAAAAGCGAAAAATAGCGCGACCTGGTTCTTTGACGCGGGTGATTACTTCACCGGGCCGTACATCAGCAGCCTGACAAAGGGCAAGGCGATTATCGATATCATGAATACGATGAATTTCGACGCCGTCACTATGGGTAATCATGAGTTCGATCACGGCTGGGATAATACGTTATTGCAACTGAGCCAGGCGAAATTCCCCATTGTGCAGGGCAATATCTTTTACCAGAACAGCAGCAAAATGTTCTGGGATAAGCCCTGGACCATTATTGAAAAAGATGGCGTAAAGATTGGCGTCATAGGTCTGCACGGTGTGTTTGCTTTTGATGATACGGTTTCGGCTGCGACGCGCGTTGGCATTGAGGCGCGGGATGAGGTGAAGTGGCTGCAACGTTATATCGATGAATTAAAAGGTAAGGTCGATCTGACGGTGGCGTTGATCCACGAAGGTACGCCGGCGCGTCAGTCCAGCCAGGGAAGTACAGATGTGCGTCGTGCGCTGGATAAAGATATCCAGACTGCAGGTCAGGTGCATGGCCTGGATATCCTGATCACCGGCCATGCGCATGTGGGCACGCCAGAGCCGATTAAAGTCGGTAATACCTTAATTCTCTCCACCGACAGCGGCGGTATTGATGTCGGTAAACTGGTGTTGGATTACCAGCAAAAACCGCATCAATTTACCGTGAAGAATTTCGAGCTGAAGACGATCTACGCCGATGAGTGGAAACCCGATCCGCAGACGAAACAGGTGATTGATGGCTGGAATAAGAAGCTTGATGAAGTGGTACAACAGACGGTTGCCAACTCTCCGGTTGAGCTGACGCGTGCTTATGGGGAATCCTCCTCATTGGGGAATCTGGCGGCGGATGCATTACTGGCTGCGGCGGGTAAAGATACCCAGTTAGCGCTTACCAACTCAGGTGGCATTCGTAATGAAATCCCGGCAGGTGCGATTACGATGGGCGCAGTTATTAGTACCTTCCCGTTCCCGAACGAGCTGTCTACGATGGATCTTACCGGTAAGCAACTGCGTAGTTTGATGGAGCATGGCGCGGGTTTAAGTAACGGCGTACTACAGCTATCCAAAGGGTTTGAGATGAAGTACGACAGCAGCAAACCGGTTGGCCAGCGGGTCACCGTATTGACGCTAAACGGCAAGCCAATTGAGGACGCTGTGATTTATCACATTGCCACCAATAGTTTTCTGGCAGACGGCGGTGATGGTTTTACGGCATTCACCGAAGGCACAGCGCGTAATACATCCGGCGGTTACTATGTCTCTAATGCCGTCGTTGATTATTTCAAAGCGGGAAATACGCTGACGGATGAGCAACTGAAAGGCATGCGTGTGGAAGATGTGAAAAAGTAACGCGTTCAGGCCAGCAGACAAGCCGCTGGCCTGTTGTTTTAGCCTCTGTGGGAGGCAAACACCTCTTTCGCGGCGAACAGACCATTCAACGCGGCCGGAAAGCCAGCGTATACGGCCATCTGCATAATCACTTCTACGATCTCATCCTGTGTTAAGCCAACGTGTAATGCCGCGCCAATATGCACCTTCAATTGCGGGGCGGCATTACCCAGCGCCGTTAACGCCGCGACGGTAGCAATCTCTCTACTGCGTAAATCCAATCCCGGTCTTGAATAGATGTCGCCAAAAGGAAATTCAAGCAGGTAGCGGGCGAAGTCTGGCGCAATATCTTGCAGACTTTCGATGACCGCATCGCCCCCTTTACCATCCACTTTTTGCAGCATCTTCTGACCGGTAATAAAGCGTTCTGAATGCATAATCTCTTCCTCATTTGTCTGGTATATAGCCTGAGGATAGAGCGTGCAGAATGATTGGGATAATACCGTTTCCGTGATACCTTTTTGGTATGACAACATCGCCTTTGCACTCTCTGGATATTCGTCTGCTGCGTTACTTTTCCGTAGTAGCGGAAGAGAACAATATGAGCCGGGCGGCGCAACGTTTATTTATGTCGCAGCCGCCGCTGAGTCGCCACATTCGCCAGCTTGAAGAACGTCTGGGGATGACGCTTTTTGTCCGTCATACCCGTGGGCTGACGCTGACGGAAGACGGTCTGCGCGTACTTGAAATAGTGCGCCCAGTGCTGACGATGTACGAAGAAACCTGCGCGACGTTGAGCCAGTTAGCGCAAGCTGGGGAGCACTCTCTGCGCCTGGGGCTAAGTACAGCGTTTGAACAAGGTGTTTTTGCTCCGCTTGAATCGCAGCTACACGAGCGTACGGAGAGGCTACATATTGTTCGTCATGGTTCGCCTGAGCTGGTGCGTCAGGTTCGTCGGGGAAAACTGGATGCAGCGCTGGTGGCGTTACCGCTTGAGACTCCCGGGCTTACCGTCATGCCACTCGGCTGGCAAGAGCCGATGATTGCCGCATTACCCGCGATCTGGCCAGAGGCGAGCCTGCCGTCACTCTCATTAACGACGCTGAACCACCGACCACTGTTCTGGTTTAAACGCGAACGGAATCCTGCTTTTTTTGATTACACCCGACATATTTTTCGCCGCGCCGGTTACTCTCCGGCCTGTATTGAAGAGCCGCTGGAACATGACGTGCTGCTGGCGCGGATCGCGCATGGCGACGGTCTGAGTTTACTCCCGGCCTCCTTTTCCGCTATCCAGCGTCAGGGCGTGATATTTCTGCCGCTTACCGATTCCGAATTGCGTATCCACGTGGGACTGGTAATGCTGCCTGAGAGCGAAGCAACGTTGCAGTGGTTGCAGACGGTTGTGAACCAATCCCTCGGTCTTTCAGGTTGATGTGAATTATTTTCACGTTGACTGAGTATTCCTCACCTTTAACGATGATTTTTGTGTTGACGTCAGCGTGCTTTTCCGTCATTTTTACATCTAGACGTCTAAACGTATAGCAGTTCACAACACAACATATAACGACAAAAGATTGATGAGGTAAGGTATGAGCTTTTTTCACGCCAACCAGCGGGAAGCGCTGAATCAAAGTCTGGCCGAAGTACAGGGGCAGATTAACGTTTCTTTCGAATTTTTCCCGCCGCGCACCAGTGAAATGGAGCAAACCCTGTGGAACTCTATCGATCGCCTGAGCAGCCTGAAGCCGAAGTTTGTTTCAGTCACTTACGGTGCAAACTCTGGTGAGCGCGACCGCACGCATAGCATTATTAAAGGGATCAAGGATCGCACCGGGCTTGAAGCGGCGCCGCACCTGACCTGTATTGATGCGACCCGCGATGAGCTGCGCACTATTGCTCAGGACTACTGGAATAACGGTATTCGTCATATTGTTGCCCTGCGCGGTGACCTGCCGCCGGGAAGCGGTAAACCGGATATGTATGCCTCTGACCTGGTGACTCTGCTGAAAGACGTTGCGGACTTTGATATCTCCGTTGCGGCTTACCCGGAAGTGCACCCGGAAGCGAAGAGCGCTCAGGCCGATCTGCTGAACCTGAAGCGTAAGGTTGATGCCGGTGCGAACCGCGCGATCACCCAATTTTTCTTCGATGTAGAAAGCTATCTGCGTTTCCGCGATCGCTGCGTGTCTGCGGGTATCGATGTGGAAATTATTCCGGGCATCCTGCCGGTATCTAACTTTAAACAGGCGAAAAAATTTGCCGACATGACCAACGTCCGCATTCCGGCATGGATGTCGACCATGTTTGCTGGCCTGGATGATGATGCGGAAACCCGCAAGCTGGTGGGCGCAAACATCGCCATGGATATGGTGAAAATTCTCAGTCGCGAAGGGGTGAAAGATTTCCATTTCTATACTCTCAATCGCGCCGAAATGAGCTACGCAATTTGTCACACGCTGGGAGTAAGACCGGCATAATCAGTACGTCAGCCCTCTGCGGAGGGTTTTTTATTGATCATTTTGATCTACATCTCTGTAACTAAAAATATAAAAGGATCTGGCTATCGAATCTGTGGGTTATTTCGACTATATCTAATCTCTGGTGGTGTATATCGTAGTCATAACACTGTAAAGGGAGCATATAGATGAGCATGTCCGACGATAGCCAGAACGCATCAACTGCCGGTAAGTGTCCTTTCCATCAGGGCGGGCCGGATCACAGCGCGGGAGCAGGAAGAAATAACCGCGACTGGTGGCCTAATCAACTCCGCGTTGATCTTTTGAACCAACATTCCAATCGTTCGAACCCGCTGGGTGAGGACTTCGACTACCGCAAAGAATTTAGCAAACTTGACTACTCTGCCCTGAAAGGGGATCTCAGAGCTCTTCTGTCCGAATCTCAACCGTGGTGGCCTGCTGACTGGGGCTCTTATGCCGGTTTGTTTATCCGTATGGCATGGCACGGCGCGGGGACCTATCGTTCCATCGATGGACGCGGTGGCGCGGGTCGCGGGCAGCAGCGTTTTGCACCACTGAATTCCTGGCCGGACAACGTCAGCCTGGATAAAGCGCGTCGTCTGCTGTGGCCAATCAAGCAGAAATATGGTCAGAAAATCTCCTGGGCCGACCTGTTTATTCTCGCCGGTAACGTGGCGCTGGAAAACTCAGGCTTCCGTACCTTCGGTTTTGGCGCGGGTCGTGAAGACGTCTGGGAACCGGATCTCGACGTAAACTGGGGTGATGAGAAAGCCTGGCTGACTCACCGTCACCCGGAAGCGCTGGCGAAAACCCCGCTGGGCGCAACCGAGATGGGTCTTATCTATGTTAACCCGGAAGGGCCGGATCACAGCGGCGAACCGCTTTCTGCGGCCGCGGCGATTCGCGCGACCTTCGGTAACATGGGAATGAACGACGAAGAAACCGTGGCGCTGATTGGCGGCGGTCATACGTTAGGTAAAACTCATGGCGCAGCACCTGCCTCCCACGTTGGGGCCGATCCTGAATCTGCGCCGATCGAAGCGCAAGGCTTAGGCTGGGCCAGCAGCTACGGTAGCGGCGCGGGTGCAGACGCGATTACTTCCGGCCTGGAAGTGGTCTGGACGCAAACGCCGACCCAGTGGAGCAACTATTTCTTCGAGAACCTGTTCAAATATGAGTGGGTGCAGACTCGCAGCCCGGCAGGTGCTATCCAGTTCGAAGCGGTGGATGCGCCAGAGATTATCCCCGATCCGTTTGATCCTGAGAAAAAACGCAAGCCGACGATGCTGGTCACCGACCTGACGCTGCGTTTCGATCCTGAGTTCGAAAAGATCTCTCGTCGTTTCCTTAACGATCCGCAGGCGTTCAACGAAGCCTTTGCCCGTGCGTGGTTTAAACTGACGCACCGCGATATGGGGCCGAAAGCGCGTTACATCGGACCGGAAGTGCCAAAAGAAGATCTGATTTGGCAAGATCCGCTGCCGCATGCGTTCTTCAACCCAAGCGAAGAAGATATCCTTAACCTGAAGGCGACCATTGCGGCTTCCGGCCTGTCCGTAGGCGAGCTGGTTTCGGTGGCATGGGCTTCTGCATCAACCTTCCGCGGTGGGGATAAACGTGGCGGCGCGAATGGCGCTCGTCTGGCGCTCGACCCGCAGCGTGGTTGGGATGTGAATGCTACCGCAGCACGCGTACTGCCCGTGTTAGAGGGTATCTATAAATCAGCCCATACCGCGTCGTTGGCCGATATTATCGTGCTGGCTGGCGTCGTAGGCGTGGAGCAGGCCGCAAGCGCTGCGGGTGTCAGCATCAATGTTCCTTTTGCGCCGGGCCGCGTGGATGCGCGTCAGGATCAAACGGATATTGAGATGTTTGAACTGCTCAAGCCAATTGCGGACGGCTTCCGTAACTATCGTTCTCGCCCTGACGTATCAACCACTGAGTCTTTGTTGATTGATAAAGCGCAGCAACTGACGCTAACCGCACCGGAAATGACCGTGCTGGTGGGTGGTATGCGCGTACTGGGCACCAACTTCGATGGTAGTCAGCACGGCGTCTTTACCGATCGTCCTGGCGTACTCAGCACTGACTTCTTCGTCAATTTGCTGGATATGCGTTACGAATGGAAAGCGGTTGATGAGTCACAAGAGCTGTTTGAAGGCCGTGACCGTCTGAGTGGCGAAGTAAAATACACCGCAACTCGCGCCGATCTGGTGTTTGGTTCTAACTCTGTACTGCGTGCAGTGGCTGAAGTTTATGCCTGCAGCGATGCGCACGAGAAGTTCGTGAAGGACTTTGTGGCGGCATGGGTGAAAGTGATGAACCTGGATCGTTTCGATCTGCTGTAAACAAAAACGCCGGATGGCGCTTGCGCGTATCCGGCATGGTATGAATAAAAAATCCCCGCGATTGCGGGGTTTTTTATTGGCAGGTTATTCCCACTCTTGCAGATAACGCTGCCCATACTGGTCAGCGACCAGCAGCGCGGCATACACCTGGTCCGGGGTCGCGCCGCCAGGCATGTTGTGGATGGTTTCGCCTTCAGCACAGGCCGCCTCTGCCACAATGCGCATTTTCGCCGGGATATCCTGTTTGATGTCCAGTTGCGCCAGAGTAATCGGTAGTCCAACGGAATGACACAGCGCCGCCACGGTTTCGATCTCATCGACCGGCGCGTTTTCCAGCACCAATTGCGTCAGCGTACCAAACGCCACTTTCTCGCCGTGGTAGTAATGATGCGCATCCGGGATCGCCGTCAGACCGTTATGAATGGCGTGAGCCGCTGCCAGACCACCGCTTTCAAAACCGACGCCGCTCAGATAGGTATTGGCCTCAATAACGCGTTCCAGCGCAGGCGTAACCACGTGCTGCTCGGCTGCCAGCATCGCTTTTTCACCTTCTTCTATTAACGTATTAAAGCACAGCTCAGCCAGAGCCAGCGCCGCCTGGGTGCACTGACCACCCGCCATGGTGGTTGCGCCGCTGCGTGAACAGGCGCGTGCTTCGAACCAGGTCGCCAGCGCATCGCCGATGCCTGCGGCTAACAGACGCGCTGGTGCGCCCGCGACTATTTTAGTATCCACAATGACCCTGTCCGGGTTGTTCGGCAGTAGCAGATAGCGATCGAATTCACCCGCATCGGTGTAAATGACGGACAGCGCGCTGCACGGTGCATCGGTAGAGGCGATGGTTGGCGCAATGGCGACAGGCACGTCCATAAAGTGCGCCAGCGCTTTGGCGGTATCCAGCGTTTTCCCGCCGCCAATACCGAGTACTGCGCCACACTGCGCTTTTTCCGCCACGCCGCGTAAACGGTCGATTTCGTTTTGCGAACATTCGCCGCCAAAAGGCGCGATCTCCAGCGCCAGTCCGGCATCCTGGAAGCTTTTTTCCAGTGCGGACTGTGCGAAGCCTAAGACAAACTTGTCCCCAACAACCAGCCAGCGTGCTGCCAGTGGTTTGAGGTAGCTGCCAAGACGGGTAATAACATCGGCCCCCTGGATGTACTTACCAGGTGATTGAATTATGCGATCCATACTTTATTTCCCTCACAGGTTGATGTGACCAAATGCGTTGTTCCAGTCCTGCTCAAACTTCTCTATTGCTGACTCTACCGCAGGGGTATTGAGCATTTGTTGCGCTACGTCTAAGGGCAGGGTAATTGCTTCACATCCTGCCAGTAAGCAATCGAGCGCCTGACGCGGGGTTTTAAAGCTGGCCGCCAGTACCATGCTGTTTGGCGCATGTAGCTCCAGTAGCGTTTGCAGTTCCTGTACCGTGCGGATCCCGTCGCCGCCCTGAGCGTCAATGCGGTTAACATATGGCGCGATATATTTTGCGCCAGCCAGCGCGGCCAGTAGACCTTGCGAAGCACTGTACACGGCGGTTCCCAGGGTGGTGATACCCTCTTTTTTCAGTAACCTGATGGCGGCCAGACCTTCAGCAGTGACGGGGATTTTCACTACGATACCCGGTACGGCATTGCTCAGACGTTTGGCTTCTTCCACCATCCCCTGCGCGTAGCGGCTCATGGTTTGGGCAAAAAGAATGCCCTCTTCGCCAATGGCGTTTTGCAGGCGCGGCAGCACATCCCAGATGGATTCTTTGCTTGCCGCCACAATGCTTGGGTTAGTGGTGACCCCCGCGATAGGGAAGATACGGGCCAGACGTTCGACTTCCGCGACGTTGGCGGTATCAAGGTAAAGTTCCATACAAAACATCCTCTTAATTTTGCGTGAGCAGCCCGTTGCCGGAATGCGTTGTTGTGCACAGGATAAGAGTGTTTCGCCGCATCGCGCTATCTGACAAATCTGTCAAAAGCTGGATAAATGTAATGTATCGACAAAAGTGAGACTTACTTCACATGTCAGTTGCAGGCGGGTTTTATTAAGGTGATGTGGGTTATGAGTTCATTTCTTATATTACAAAAATCCAGTTAATGTTATTTTTGTCTTCTTTATTGCTGATGGATCGCTTTCTCCGTCAACTGGCTGTGATATTGCCGACGATATTCTGAGGGGGAACGTTCGGTATTCTTGCGAAACAGGCGGCAGAAGTAGTTGCTGTCAACAAACCCACAGGTGTGCGCCACGTCTTTGATCTTCAGCTCGTAACCCTTCAGTAGCGTCTTCGCGTGTTCAAGTCGCGTGTGGTTCAGGTATTCGTTAAAACCGATTGCGCCCGTTTTTTGAAACAGGTGGGAGAGGTAATTGGGCGAGATGTAGAACGCTTGCGCCACCGATTCCCGGGTCAGGGGTGAAGCGTAGCGTTCGTCAATATAGTCGCGAATGGCTTCGAACAGCGCCTGACTGCGCGACGCGGTCTGTATTTGGCTGCCGAGCAGATCGCGACAGTGGCTCAGTAAGCTCGCGACGATTAGCCTGGCCGTTTGCTGCTCCTGCGGCTGCATCTGTATTTCATTAAGCGTTTGCAGCAGGAAAGAGCCAATACGCGGTCCACGCCGTGCGACATGCTGCCTGGCGAGGTTTTGATATTGCTTGCCGTCCCACTGAACGACGTTGAAACCCAACTGCTGCTTGCTGAACAGAATGCTGAGCGTGGTGACCGGTGTGAGCCATTGCGGAAAGTTCCAGCCGCCAGCCGGAACGAACAGGACATCGCCAGGTAGTAACGTCGCGGCTGCGCCGGCAATACCCTGATCGGTGAACTCACCTTCCAGCACAATCTCCAGCCGGGGAAAATCAACCTGATATGCCAGTTCCGGCATTGAGCTACAGGTGCTGGCAAAGTAAATCTGGCGCAGCGGTGTGGGGCCGTTAATCAGGCGGGCGAGAAGGTGGCTGATGTCGTGATACATGTTAATCCCTTGCAGGCAGCAGACAGGGAGAACAGTAACCGCCATCATAAAAAAAGGCCACTCTTAAAGAGTGGCCTGTGTAGGATTATTGATTACCGATTTGATCGCCGTAAGGCAAGGTATCGTAATCAATCAGGGCATTCTTCTTGTATGGATTGCCAATCCAGCGAGTCGTCTCTTTAAACTGTGGGCTGGTAATGGAACGCGTTGGATCGAAGCCATCGTAAGTGAAGCCCGCTAAATCAGACCAGGTATGGATTAGCTCTGAGCTGCTGTATTTACGATTCACATCCTGTGAGAAGTCCCGAGGGTGCGCGGCCTGCCATTTTTCCGAGGTCCACAATAAGAACGGCACCGTATACATATGGCGTGTCGGATTGTCTTCATTACGGCCCTGCGTTTTATGCGGCGGCGTGTCGTACACCTCTTCACCGTGATCGGAGAAGTACAACAGGAAACCGTTCGGATCGGTCGCTTTGTAGTCTTTGATCAGGCTGGCAATGATGTGGTCATTGTAGACATTCGCGCTGTCGTAATCGTTGTAGGCTTCCAGCTCATCATTGCCCAGGCCAGGGGGAACATTGTCGATATTGTTGTCGAACTTGCCCTGACCATCCGGATAACGGAATTTATACTTAATATGGGTACCCAGCAGGTGAACGATGATGAATTTTCTCGGCGCCGGGTCGGCCAGGACTTCTTTAAATGGCGCCAGCACATTGCTGTCATACTCGCGTGCGCTTTGCGTACGCTGCTGGTTCATATAGAACTGCTTATCTGTCTGCTTAGAGAACACCGTCAGCATGGTGTTGCGGGCAGTCATTGTCTGCTGATTGGTGATCCAGAAGGTTTTATAACCCGCCTGTTTCATCATGTTCATCAGGGATGGCTGGGTCAGATACAGATCCGGGTTTTTCTCGTTGGCAAAGGTCAGCGCCTGCTGCAGGATTTCAATGGTATACGGACGTGAGGTCACGACATTATTGAAAACGGTGAAGTTAGGATCGGTTTTATGCAGCGCATCCAGTTCCGGTGTGGTTTCACGCGGATAACCATACAGGCTCATACGACCGCGCTGCGTTGACTCACCAATCACCAGCACTAATGTGCGTGGCGCGTCACCGGAATGGTCTTTAAAGTTGGCCAGCGGAGGCAGGGCATTGTTTTCATTCAGCAGGCTATTCAGTGCGGTTAACTGCTGGCGATACTGATAATACCCGGAGATAAATTGCCATGGCGCGGCGGGCTCCATACGCGAAGCGAGACCATCCAACGTTTTTTCAAACGGTTTATGTTTGATGAACGTGTTAACCGCCATTGGGTGCAGAATCAAGCCATATAACAGCGCAAACGACACCAGATAGCGCCAGGGCGATGGAATATGAACAGGGCGCAGACGCGTCCACAGCAGAATCGCCATTGCCGTATACGCCAGCGCGATTAACACAATCTTCAGACTGAAATATTGGCTCAGATATTCGCTGGCTTCGTTCGCATTGGTTTCGAACATTACGTACAGAACGCTTTGCGAGAACTCTTGCCCGTAGATGACGTAATAGCTCAGAGCGGCCAACGAGGCAGCCCATAGCATGACACCAATAACGGCAGCAATAATACGGATACGGTTTGGAAATAAAAATACCGGAATCAACCACAGCGAACTGAATAGCAAGGAGTCGCGTAAACCGGTAGATCCGCTGTAGCCGCTAAAGTAGATAACGGCCTGCAGTAATGAGGAAAAAAACCAAAAATAGAGGAGCGCCCAACCCAGGGCTTTCCAGCTAAATGCAGGTTTAGACTGGGGTTGTAAGGATTGCATAGTGTGAGCCTGTCTTTAATCGTGTCGCCAAGAGTAGCGGGTAAATATTAAGAGGAACTGAAGCGTCGCGATGTTAAAAAACGCGTTTTGTTGATGATCCATTCATTAAATGAATAAATTCAGGCGGGAATATATTGAAAATGAAGCCGTTATAACAGCGATTTTTGATGTCGCCTTCGCGCAATAGCACGAAGGCGACGGGAGGGGGACGTTAGCCTGTATTGCGCATACCGGCAGCAACACCTGCGATGGTTACCATCAGCGCTTGTTCAACGCGTGGATCTGGCGCATTGCCTTGCTCTTCCGCCAGGCGCGAGCGGTGTAACAGCTCTGCCTGTAAAACGTTCAGCGGATCGGTATAAACATTCCTTAACTGGATGGACTCGGCAATCCACGGCAGGTCGGCCATCAAATGTGAGTCATTGGCAATCGCCAGCACGACGTCGATATCTGCTGCCAGGCGCTGACGCAGTTCTTCGCCGAGCGGCCACAACTCTTTTTTGACCAGACGTTGATCGTAGTATTCAGCCAGCCACAGGTCTGCTTTAGCGAAAACCATTTCCAGCATGCCAAGGCGTGTGGAGAAGAATGGCCAGTCGCGGCACATTGCTTCGAGTTCGCTTTGCTTACCGTCTTCCACCACTTTTTGCAGCGCGGTGCCTGCCCCCAGCCATGCCGGGAGCATCAGGCGGTTCTGCGTCCAGGCAAAGATCCATGGAATGGCGCGCAGAGACTCTACCCCACCAGTCGGGCGGCGTTTTGCCGGACGTGAGCCGAGCGGCAATTTACCCAGTTCCTGCTCTGGGGTTGCGGAGCGGAAGTAAGGGACGAAGTCTTTGTTTTCACGTACATATCCACGGTAGAGCTCACACGAGATATCAGAAAGCTCATCCATGATATGGCGCCAGTTATCCTTCGGCTCTGGCGGCGGTAACAGGTTGGCCTCGAGGATGGCTGCGGTATATAGCGACAGGCTGCTGATGGTCACTTCCGGCAGGCCATACTTAAAGCGGATCATCTCACCTTGTTCCGTCACGCGCAGGCCACCTTTCAGGCTGCCTGGCGGTTGTGAGAGCAGCGCGGCATGCGCAGGCGCGCCGCCGCGACCAATGGAACCACCGCGGCCATGGAACAGCGTCAGCTCGATTCCGGCTTTTTCACACGTTTTGATCAACGCGTCCTGAGCCTGATATTGCGCCCAGGAGGCCGCCATCACCCCCGCGTCTTTTGCGGAGTCAGAGTAGCCAATCATGACCATCTGTTTGCCCTGGATAAAGCCGCGGTACCAGTCAATATTCAAGAGCTGGGACATGACGTCATCAGCATTGTTGAGGTCGTCCAGTGTTTCAAACAGCGGCGCAACCGGCATAGCAAAACCGATCCCGGCTTCTTTCAGCAGCAGATGTACGGCCAATACATCGGACGGCGTTTTCGCCATCGAGATAACATAGGCGGCAATGGAACCATACGGAGCTTCGGCAATGACGCGGCAGGTGTCGAGCACTTCGCGGGTGTCATTGCTTGGTTCCCAGTTACGTGGCAGAAGCGGACGCTTGGAGTTCAGTTCACGGATCAAGAAAGCCTGTTTATCCGCTTCTGACCAGTTTTCGTAGTCGCCAATGCCCAGATACCGGGTCAGTTCGCCCAGCGCTTCAGTGTGGCGGGTGCTTTCCTGACGAATATCAATACGTACCAGCGGCACGCCGAAACATTTCACGCGGCGCAAGGTGTCGAGCAGTTCGCCATTGGCGATGATGCCCATGCCACAGGCTTGCAGAGACTGGTAACACGCGTACAGCGGATCCCAGAGCTGTTCGTTTTGGGTGAGAAGGCCGGCAGGTTTCGGTAATTTCTCGCCTTTCAGGCGGGCTTCCAGCCAGGCTTGAGTTGCCATCAGACGTGAACGCAGGGTTTTCATCAGATAACGGTATGGTTCTGCTGCGCCTTCTTCGCCGACCAGCGCCAGCAGTTCCGGCGTGGCATCTACCATCGACAGTTCAGAGATCAGAAACTGAATGTCTTTCAGGAACAGGTCGGTGGCTTTCCAACGGCTGAGCAATAGCACGTGACGGGTGATATCCGCCGTCACGTTCGGGTTGCCGTCACGGTCGCCGCCCATCCAGGAGGTAAAGCGAACCGGAACAAAATCAACGGGCAGCTTATAACCCAGATTCTCTTCTAACTGTTCGTTCAGTTCGCGCAGATAGTTCGGCACGCCTTCCCACAGGCTGTTTTCGACCACGGCGAAACCCCATTTGGCTTCATCAACCGGGCTTGGGCGTATCTTGCGGATCTCATCCGTATGCCAGGACTGGGCAATCAACTGGCGCAGACGGCGCATCAGTTGATGGCGTTCATAATCGACGAGATCTTTGTTATCAAGCTGTTTGAGACAGGCGTTTACTTCACCCATTTTATGGATCAACGTACGACGGGTGATTTCTGTCGGGTGGGCAGTCAGAACCAGCTCCAGGGAGAGTGACTCCACGGCTTTTTTGATGGTGGCTTCATCGAGATTGGGCTGGTCTTTCAATTTACGCAGAGTGCGAGCAATCACTTCCGGGTTGCTGGCTGCTTCGCCTTTGGGCGAAATGCTGTGGTATTGCTCGGCGGTGTTGGCCAGGTTCAGGAACTGGCTAAACGCACGGGCAACCGGCAGCAGTTCGTCGTTAGACAGGTTTTGCAGCGTCGTAAGTAGCTCCTGGCGATTGACTTCATTGCCAGCGCGGGATGATTTGGACAGCTTACGGATTGTTTCTACGCGATCAAGAATGTGCTCTCCCAGCGCATCCTTAATGGTCTCTCCCAGCACTTTGCCGAGCATACTGACATTACTACGCAACGCGGAATATTGTTCGTTCATATTTACCCAGACACCCCATCTCTTTTGTAAATGTCCTGTATCTTTCGCGCCGCCGTCAACACTGCTGCAACGTGAAATTTTTCGGACTTAATTTTTTTGCCGTCTTTTATAAAGCCACGTAAAACTCGTGACGTCAATTGCTGCGAAATCGGTTCAGCAAACGAAAAAATGGCGGGAATTTACGTTATTTAATTCACATCGAATCAAATAAGCTGTGCTTATGAAAATGTTAATAAATGACCTTGCTCACCGCTGAAGGATGAGCAAGGTTATAAACGATTAATGCCAGCAGAAATGATGCACAACCTGGGTGATCAATTCGCGAGTTGGCTTAATGAAGCGTGTTTCCAGGTATTCATCTGGCTGATGTGCCTGATTAATGGAGCCTGGGCCCAACACCAGCGTCGGGCAAAGCGTCTGGATAAACGGCGCTTCAGTGCAGTAGTTCACCACTTCCGTTTGCGCTCCCAGCAGTTTTTCAACGACTTCGACCAACTGATGGTCTGGCGGACACTCATAGCCAGGAATAGGCGGATGCAGTTCCGACACCGTCAGGCGACCCGGCCAACGCTCGCTGACAGGGGCCAGCGCATCGTTAAGTAAACCATTAAGATCGTTGAGCGTCATGCCGGGCAGCGGGCGAATATCCATATGCAGCTCGCAGCAGGCGCAGATTCGGTTGGCGGCGTCGCCACCGTGGATATGACCCAAATTTAACGTCGGGTACGGAACGGTAAAAGCGTCATGGTGATAGCGTTCTTTCAGGTCATCGCGCAGAGTCATGATATGGCCGATAGCATCATGCATGAGTTCAATCGCATTGACGCCACGCGCTGGATCGCTTGAGTGACCCGACTGCCCCAAAATGCGAATTGCATTAGAGATATGCCCTTTGTGCGCACGCACCGGCTGCAGGGAGGTGGGTTCGCCAATGATCGCGCAGTCCGGGCGCAGAGCGGTGGTTTCAGAAAAGTAGCGCGCCCCCGCCATGCTGGTCTCTTCGTCGGCAGTGGCCAAAATGTAGAGGGGCTTTTTCAGCTTCGTTACGTCGACGTCGCGCAGCGCGTCGAGGATAAACGCGAAGAAGCCTTTCATATCTGCCGTACCCAGGCCGTAGAGCTTATTGTCATGCTCTGTCAGGGTGAACGGATCGCGCGTCCAGCGTCCGTCGTCAAACGGCACGGTATCGGTATGACCCGCTAACAACAGACCGCCAGCCCCTTGTCCAATGCTCGCCAGCATATTGAATTTATTACGCGTATCGGGGACCGGCTGAACCTCTACATTGAAGCCTAAATCTTTGAACCAGCCCGCCAGCAGAGTGATTAAACCTGCATTGCTTTGATCCAGTGCTTCTTCGGTGGCGCTAATCGATGGCGTGGCAATCAGAGCGCGGTAAATCTCGATAAATGGTGGTAAATTGTTTTTCATTGTTGACACACCTCGGGTCATGATAGTATCAATATTCATGCAGTATTTATGAATAAAAATACATTAACGTTGAGCGTAATAAAACCCACCAAGTGTAAGGTGAGGTGATAAAGGCTTATACCTGGCAACAGAATCTAAGAAGGTGAGCTGCCCCGATGTTGAATACGCTGATTGTGGGCGCCAGCGGCTATGCCGGCGCAGAGCTTGTGACCTATGTAAATCGCCATCCTGATATGAACATAACCGCTTTGACCGTCTCAGCGCAAAGCAATGATGCAGGAAAACTCATCTCCGATTTGCATCCGCAGTTGAAAGGCATTGTCGATTTACCGTTGCAGCCAATGTCGGATATCAGCGAGTTTAGCGCAGGGGTGGACATTGTATTCCTCGCCACAGCGCATGAGGTCAGTCATGACCTGGCCCCGCAGTTTCTGCAGGCCGGATGTGTGGTGTTTGATCTTTCAGGCGCGTTTCGTGTTAACGATAGCGCGTTCTATGAAAAATATTATGGCTTTACCCATCAGCACCCCGAACTGCTGAAGCAGGCGGTGTACGGTCTGGCGGAGTGGAGCGCTGAGCAACTGAAAGAAGCGAATCTGGTTGCCGTACCGGGTTGTTATCCGACGGCGGCGCAGTTGTCGCTGAAACCACTGATTGACGGCGGACTGCTGGATCTCAGCCAGTGGCCGGTGATTAATGCGACCAGCGGCGTCAGCGGGGCAGGCCGTAAAGCGGCGATCTCGAACAGCTTTTGCGAAGTGAGCCTGCAGCCCTATGGCGTGTTTACCCATCGTCATCAGCCGGAAATCGCAACTCACCTCGGCGCGGAAGTGATCTTCACTCCGCATCTGGGGAACTTCCCGCGCGGAATTCTGGAAACGATCACCTGCCGTCTGAAAGCGGGCGTAACCCATGCGCAGGTGGCCCAGACACTGCAACAAGCCTATGGCGATAAACCACTGGTACGTCTGTACGATAAAGGCGTTCCGGCCCTGAAGAATGTGGTGGGCTTACCGTTTTGTGACATCGGGTTTGCCGTGCAGGGAGAGCACCTGATCGTGGTGGCGACCGAAGATAACTTATTAAAAGGCGCGGCGGCACAGGCGATGCAGTGCGCAAATATCCGTTTCGGCTTTGCTGAAACGCAGTCTCTTATTTAAGGGTGCAACAATGAATCCATTAATTATCAAGCTGGGCGGCGTTTTACTGGATAGCGAAGAGGCGCTGGAGCGACTGTTTACCGCACTGGTGAATTATCGTGAGTCGCATCAGCGTCCGCTGATTATTGTGCACGGCGGCGGCTGCGTGGTTGATGAGCTAATGAAGCAGTTGAATCTGCCGGTCAAAAAGAAAAACGGCCTGCGCGTCACTCCTGCCGATCAGATAGACATTATCACTGGCGCCCTGGCGGGTACGGCGAATAAAACCTTACTGGCCTGGGCGAAAAAACATCAAATCGCCTCTGTGGGCCTGTATCTTGGCGATGGCGACAGCGTAAAAGTGACGCCGCTCGATAAAGAGCTGGGTCATGTTGGACTCGCGCAACCGGGTTCGCCTAAGCTAATTAACACGCTGCTGGCAAGCGGTTTTCTGCCGGTAGTCAGCTCCATTGGCGTCACTGAAGATGGACTGCTGATGAACGTTAACGCCGATCAGGCGGCAACAGCGCTGGCGGCAACGTTGGGAGCGGATCTGATCCTGCTCTCAGACGTGAGCGGTATTCTGGATGGTAAAGGTCAGCGTATTGCCGAAATGACCGCCGCGAAAGCGGAGCAGTTGATCGACCAGGGAATTATTACCGATGGCATGATCGTGAAGGTCAATGCGGCGCTGGATGCCGCGCGCACGCTGGGCCGCCCGGTGGATATCGCCTCCTGGCGTCATGCAGAGCAACTCCCGGCGTTGTTTAACGGCACGCCGATCGGTACCCGTATTCTGGCTTAAGTATTTGTATGCCCGATGGCGGCTACGCCTTATCGGGCCTACGTGAACAGAACCTGCAGGCCGGATAAGCGTAGCGCCATCCGGCATTGAAATTAAAAGAATTTAAGGAAGCATGTTATGGCACTTTGGGGTGGGCGTTTTACACAGGCAGCAGATCAGCGGTTCAAACAGTTCAACGACTCGTTGCGTTTTGACTACCGCCTGGCAGAACAGGATATTGTCGGCTCTGTGGCCTGGTCCAAAGCGTTGGTAACGGTCGGCGTACTGACTGCCGATGAACAGCTGCAACTGGAAGAGGCGCTGAACACGCTGCTGGAAGAGGTTCGTGCCAACCCGCAACAGATCCTGCAAAGCGATGCCGAAGATATTCACAGTTGGGTGGAAGGTAAGCTGATTGATAAAGTCGGCCAGCTTGGTAAAAAACTGCATACCGGGCGTAGCCGTAATGATCAGGTCGCGACCGACCTTAAATTGTGGTGTAAAGACACGGTTATTGAATTACTCTCTGCCAACCGTCAGTTGCAAAGTGCGCTGGTGGTGACGGCGGAGAATAACCAGGACGCCGTTATGCCGGGTTACACCCACCTGCAACGTGCGCAGCCGGTGACGTTTGCTCACTGGTGCCTGGCCTATGTCGAAATGCTGGCGCGTGATGAGAGCCGTCTGCAGGATGCGCTTAAGCGTCTGGACGTCAGTCCTCTGGGCTGCGGCGCGCTGGCAGGTACGGCATATGAAATTGATCGCGAACAACTGGCCGGCTGGCTGGGCTTTGCTTCGGCAACGCGCAACAGTCTGGACAGCGTTTCCGATCGTGACCACGTGCTGGAGTTACTCTCCGACGCTTCTATCGGCATGGTGCACCTGTCGCGTTTTGCTGAAGACCTGATTTTCTTTAATACCGGTGAAGCAGGCTTTGTCGAGCTGTCCGATCGAGTGACCTCTGGTTCATCCCTGATGCCGCAGAAGAAAAACCCGGATGCGCTGGAATTAATCCGTGGTAAATGCGGTCGCGTGCAGGGTGCGTTGACCGGGATGATGATGACCTTAAAAGGCCTACCGCTGGCGTATAACAAAGATATGCAAGAAGACAAAGAAGGGCTGTTCGATGCGCTCGACACCTGGCTGGATTGTCTGCATATGGCCGCGCTGGTGCTGGATGGCATTCAGGTGAAACGTCCGCGTTGTCAGGAAGCGGCGCAGCAGGGTTATGCCAACGCCACTGAGCTGGCGGATTATCTGGTAGCGAAAGGCGTGCCGTTCCGCGAAGCGCACCACATTGTGGGCGAAACGGTGGTTGAGGCGATTCGTCAGGGCAAACCGCTGGAATCGTTGTCGCTGACCGACTTACAGAAGTTCAGTCCGGTCATTGGCGATGACGTTTACCCGATCCTTTCTCTACAATCGTGTCTGGACAAACGTGCGGCGAAAGGCGGCGTGTCGCCACAGCAGGTCGCACAGGCGATTGATTACGCGAAGGCGCGTCTGGCGTAACTTTTGTCTTTGTAGGCCTGATAAGCATAGCGCCATCAGGCAAACAGTGATCAGAGCCTGGCATCTCGCCGGGCTTTTTTATGCAAAAAAAATGCGGACGCAAGGTCCGCAAAAGTTCACGTTGGCTTTAGTTATTTCGAGTATGAGAGAAACTCTCTAAACGGACAGTAGCTTCAAGGGTTAAAGGGGTACCGTTCCGTTTCTGTGGTGCATTATTAAACAGAAAGCTTGATAGGGATAATCGTTCGTTGCTATGCTACCTATCGCTACGAACTATCGTGGCGATGGAGGATGAATAATGAATATTCGTGATCTTGAATACCTGGTGGCGCTTGCCGAACATCGTCACTTCCGACGGGCGGCAGACTCCTGCCACGTGAGCCAGCCAACGCTGAGCGGGCAGATCCGTAAGCTGGAAGATGAGCTGGGCGTCATGTTGCTGGAGCGTACGAGTCGCAAGGTGCTGTTCACTCAGGCAGGTCTGCTGCTGGTGGATCAGGCGCGCACCGTGTTGCGCGAGGTCAAAGTGCTCAAGGAGATGGCAAGCCAACAAGGCGAGACGATGTCTGGCCCGCTGCATATTGGTTTGATCCCAACGGTGGGGCCATACCTGCTGCCGCATATTATTCCTATGTTGCACCAGACCTTCCCAAAACTGGAAATGTATCTGCATGAGGCGCAGACGCATCAGCTGTTGGCGCAACTGGATAGCGGTAAGCTCGACTGCGTGATTCTGGCGTTGGTGAAAGAGAGTGAGGCATTCATCGAAGTACCGTTATTTGATGAGCCTATGATGCTGGCGATCTATGAAGATCATCCATGGGCAAACCGTGACTGTGTACCGATGTCCGATCTGGCGGGTGAAAAACTGCTGATGCTGGAAGACGGCCACTGCCTGCGCGATCAGGCCATGGGCTTCTGCTTTGAAGCTGGTGCTGATGAAGATACCCATTTCCGGGCAACCAGTCTGGAAACGCTGCGCAATATGGTGGCGGCAGGTAGCGGTATTACGTTACTGCCTGCGCTGGCTGTTCCGTCGGAGCGTAAGCGTGATGGTGTTGTCTATCTGCCATGCATTAAGCCAGAACCGCGCCGTACGATTGGCCTGGTGTATCGTCCAGGTTCGCCGCTGCGCAGCCGTTATGAACAGCTGGCAGAGGCCATCCGTGGATCAATGGATGGCCATTTCGACAGCGCGTTAAAACAGGCGGTTTAAGCCATTTAGCGCTGCTACCCGATAGGCTTCCGCCATGGTTGGGTAGTTAAAGGTGGTGTTAACGAAGTACTCGATGGTGTTACCACCACCTTTTTGCTCCATTATCGCCTGACCGATGTGAATAATTTCGGCCGCGCGTTCCCCAAAGCAGTGGATCCCCAGAATCTCTTTGGTTTCGCGATGGAACAGAATCTTCAACGTGCCGACACTCATGCCCACGATTTGCGCACGTGCCAGATGTTTAAACTGGGCGCGGCCAACTTCGTATGGGACTTTCATCGCCGTAAGCTGCTGCTCGGTTTTACCAACGGAGCTGATTTCAGGAATGGTATAAATCCCGGTTGGGATATCTTCGATCAGATGCGCGGTGGCTTCGCCTTTCACCAGTGCCTGGGCGGCAATGCGTCCCTGATCGTAGGCCGCCGATGCCAGACTCGGATAGCCGATCACATCCCCTACGGCATACACGTGCGGCAGTGCCGTCTGGTACATGCTATTCACTTTGAGCTGCCCACGGCTGTCGGTTTTCAGACCAATATTTTCCAGCGCCAGCGAATCGGTATTACCGGTGCGGCCATTGGCGTACAGCAGACAGTCAGCCTTCAGTTTTTTACCGGATTTCAGGTGCATGATGACGCCGTCATCGCAACCTTCAATCTTCTCGTACTCTTCGTTGTGGCGAATAACCACACCGCTGTTCCAGAAGTGGTAAGAGAGCGAGTCGGACATCTCTTGATCAAGGAACGCCAGCAGACGATCGCGGGTGTTGATTAAATCAACTTTGACGTCCATTCCACGAAAGATCGACGCATATTCACAGCCAATAACCCCTGCGCCATAAATCAGAACGTGGCGAGGTTCGTGGTGCAGACTCAGGATGGAGTCGCTGTCATAAATCCGGGGATGCGAAAAGTCGACGTCAACAGGGCGATAAGGGCGTGAACCGCAGGCGATCACGAACTTATCCGCGGTCAGCGTTTCCACCGTGCCGTCGTGGCATTCCAGGGCGATAGTGTGTTCGTCAACAAAACGGGCATTTCCCTGCAAAATCTCGCAGTGATTACGCTCGTAAAAACCTTGCCGCATGCGCGTTTGCTGATTAATCACGTTATCAGCATGGTTGAGAATATCGGCGAAGGAAGAACGGAGAAGTCGGGAATGGTCGCTGTAAAGTGGGTTCTGATTGAATTCAATAATACGGCTGACGGCGTGGCGGAGTGCTTTCGACGGGATGGTGCCCCAGTGGGTACAGCCTCCGCCGACGTTATGATAGCGCTCAATCACCGCGACGCGCGCTCCCTGTTTAACCAGACCCATTGCAGCGCCTTCGCCGCCGGGACCGGAACCTATTACTATTGCATCGTAATCGTAGGAATGTGACATGGTCAGGCTTACCTGTTCTTATACATAAAAGCAACAGAATAGTAACATCGTTGTCGGGATAACCCAATTATCGTTGTGCTTTTTTGCGAAGTCGAAGCACAAACTGCGCGTAAACAATCATTAACAAAGCCATGCCAACCGCCTAATCTCTGGTATAGTGCCAGCAAGGTATGTGGAAGGATTCAGACATCGTGATGGGCGTTAGAGCGCAACAAAAAGAGAAAACCCGGCGTTCGCTGGTAGAGGCTGCATTTAGTCAACTCAGTGCTGAGCGTAGTTTTGCCAGTCTCAGTTTACGAGAAGTTGCTCGTGAAGCGGGCATTGCGCCAACCTCGTTTTATCGCCATTTCCGCGATGTGGATGAGCTCGGGCTGACGATGGTGGACGAAAGTGGTCTGATGCTGCGTCAGTTGATGCGTCAGGCGCGTCAGCGTATCGCCAAAGGCGGGAGTGTGATCCGTACCTCGGTCTCAACATTTATGGAATTCATCGGCAACAATCCCAACGCCTTCCGTTTATTATTGCGCGAGCGTTCGGGAACCTCCGCAGCGTTTCGTGCAGCGGTCGCACGTGAAATTCAGCACTTCATTGCGGAACTTGCGGACTATCTGGAACTCGAAAACCATATGCCCCGTGCGTTTACTGAAGCGCAGGCCGAAGCCATGGTAACGATTGTGTTCAGCGCCGGGGCAGAAGCACTGGATGTTGGCGCTGAACAGCGTCGACAGCTGGAAGAGCGGCTGGTATTGCAACTACGCATGATTGCGAAAGGCGCATTTTATTGGTACCGCCGTGAACAAGAGAAGATGACGCACCACTCCGAGTAACGAGAAGGACGAGCAATGAAACAGTCAGGTCAAGATAAAGGTACGCTGCTGCTGGCGCTGGTTGCTGGCTTATCGATCAATGGCACATTTGCGGCGCTGTTTAGCTCCATTGTGCCATTCTCAGTATTCCCGATTATTTCGCTGGTGCTGACGGTTTATTGTCTGCATCAACGCTATCAGAACCGCACCATGCCTGTGGGGCTACCAGGCCTGGCCGCCGCCTGTTTTATTCTCGGTGTTCTGTTGTACAGCACCGTGGTACGCGCTGAATATCCGGATATTGGTTCTAACTTCTTCCCGGCGGTACTGTCGGTGATTCTGGTGTTCTGGATCGGCGTTAAAGTGCGTAACCGTAAGCAGGAAATTGCGGAATAATATTTGTAGGCCGGGCAAGCCCGGCCAGGACATCACTTACTTCGCGGTCAGTAACACGCCACACTCCATATGGTGCGTATACGGGAACTGATCGAACAGAGCCAGACGTGAAACATTGTGCGTCTGGCTTAACGTTTCCAGATTCTTACACAGCGTCTCCGGGTTGCAGGAGATGTACAGAATACGCGGATACGCCTGCACCATTTTCTCCGTTTCGCTGTCCAGACCGCTACGCGGTGGGTCAACGAAAATGGTTTCACACTGGTAGCTCTTCAGATCGATCCCCTGCAAACGGTTGAACTCGCGAACCCCATTCATCGCCTGAGTAAACTCTTCTGCCGCCATGCGGATAATTTGTACGTTATCAATATGGTTAGCCGCAATGTTGTACTGGGCAGCCGCCACGGATGGTTTGGCGATTTCAGTCGCCAGCACGCGGTTGAAATTTTGCGCCAGCGCTAATGAGAAGTTGCCATTACCGCAGTACAGCTCAAGCAGGTCGCCCTGGGAATCTTTGGTGACATCAATCGCCCATTCCAGCATCTGAATATTCATCGCGGCATTGGGCTGGATGAAGCTGTTCTCAACCTGGCGGTAGATGATCTCTTTACCTGCGACCGGCAAGCGTTCGTCAATATAGTCCTGATCCAGCTCGATTTTGGTTTTGGTGGCCCGACCAATCAGATGCACGTTCAGATTTTGTGCACGCAGCGCGTCCCGTAGTGCTTCGGCTTCATGACGCCATTCGTCATCCAGCTTTTTATGGTAAAGCATCGAGACGACCGCTTGATCGCTCAGGGTGGTGAGGTAATCAATCTGGAACAGTTTGTGGCGCAGGACACGGTTGTTGCGTACCCCTTCAATCATTGCCGTCATCAGCGTGTTGATAAGCTCGCTGGCCGCCGGGAAGCTGTCGACGCGAATACGGCTTTTCGTCTGTTGATCGAACATGATGTGGTACAGGTCATCACCGTCATGCCACAGCCGGAATTCGGCACGCATACGGTAGTGTCTGACCGGTGAGCGAAAAACTTCCGGAGCCTGTGCATAAAACGGTGTCATTAAGCTCTGCAGACGCACCACTTTTTCAGCTAACTGCGCGTCGTACTGTTCTGTCGGAAGATGTTCGGGGGTCATGATGCGTCCTGAAAAATAAAAGTACGCGGGGATTGTAGGGATTGCTCAACAGATGTCCAGTCATTGATGATTTCCGATATTGTGATACACAGTCTGGACAGTGGGTTGTAACAAACTGTAGCATCCGTTTTCCGGTCCTGTGAGTTAAAAGGGAATCCAGTGTGAATCTGGAGCTGACGCGCAGCGGTAAGGAAGGTAGGAGATGAGCGCACCTGGTGCAGACACTGCGGCTTGCCGTGGGAAGTCATCATCTCTTTAAGTCGCCTCCAAGCCCGAAGACCTGCCGGCTAACGTCGCATCTGGTTTTCATCATCGCGTACTATCGGTGGGACCTGCAGCATCCTTCTTATATTGTGGATGCTTTACAATGATTAAAAAATCGTTGCTGTGGACGGCGCTTTCCGTCACGGCATTTTCTGGTTGGGCACAGGATGCTAGCCCAGATACTCTCGTCGTCACTGCCAACCGTTTTCAGCAGCCTCGTAGCGCAGTACTTGCTCCTATCACCGTTGTTACGCGTCAGGATATCGACCGCTGGCAATCTACCTCCGTGAATGATGTGCTTCGTCGCTTGCCAGGCGTGGATATCGCCCAATACGGTGGTATGGGACAAAATTCGTCTATTTCTATTCGCGGCACCAACGCCAGCCATGTTCTGGTGCTGATTGACGGTGTGCGTCTGAACCTGGCAGGGGTTAGCGGCGCAGCCGATCTTAGCCAGTTCCCGGTATCGTTGGTACAACGTATTGAGTACATTCGTGGGCCGCGCTCGGCTATTTATGGTTCTGATGCGATCGGCGGCGTGGTGAATATCATTACGACGCGCGAAAAGCCGGGGACGGAACTGACCGCTGGCGTGGGAAGCAATGGCTACCAGAATTACGATGTCTCAACCCAACAACAGTTAGGTGAAAATACGCGTGTCACGTTGATGGGCGATTATGCCTATACCAAAGGCTTTGATGTCGTGGCTTACGGTAGTACTGGCTCTCAGGCTCAACCCGACAAAGACGGCTTCTTAAGTAAGACGCTATATGGCGCGCTGGAACACAACTTCTCTGACACCTGGAGCGGGTTTGTTCGCGGCTACGGTTATGATAACCGCACGAATTACGATTCGTACTATTTTCCGAACTCACCACTGGTCGATACCCGAAAACTCTATAGCCAAAGCTGGGATGCCGGACTGCGCTTCAATGGTGAAATTATCCAGTCACAGCTGGTTTCCAGCTATAGCCACAGTAAAGACTACAACTATGATCCGGATTATGGCCGCTATGACTCCTCGGCCACGCTGGATGAGATGAAGCAATATAATGTTCAGTGGTCGAACAGTATGGTGGTTGGCCACGGTAATGTGGGCGCGGGCGTAGACTGGCAAAAGCAAACTACGGAGCCTGGCACCGCGTATGTCACGGACGGTTACGACCAGCGTAACACTGGCCTCTATCTCACCGGGTTGCAGCAACTGGGTGACTTTACCTTTGAAGGTGCGGCGCGCAGTGATGATAACTCCGAGTTTGGTCGCCATGGTACATGGCAAACCAGCGCCGGGTGGGAGTTTATTGAAGGTTATCGCTTTATTGCCTCCTACGGTACTTCCTACAAAGCACCAAATCTCGGGCAGTTGCATGGCTATTACGGCAATTCGAATCTGGATCCTGAAGAGAGTAAGCAGTGGGAAGGGGCGTTTGAAGGGCTGACGGCGGATGTGAACTGGCGTTTGTCAGGATATCGCAACGATATCGATAACATGATCGATTACGACCCACATACCGAGAAATACTTTAACGAAGGCAAAGTACGTATTAAAGGTGTCGAAGCGACAGCAAACTTTGATACCGGGCCGCTGGCGCACACCCTGAGCTACGATTACGTTGATGCACGAAATGCGATTACCGATAAACCACTGGCGCGTCGTTCTAAACAGCAGGTGAAGTATCAGCTTGACTGGCAGGTTTACGATTTTGACTGGGGCCTGACCTATCATTATCTGGGAACGCGTTATGACACGGACTTCGTCACCAATCAGCCGGTAAAAATGGGGGGAGTGAGCCTGTGGGATCTGACAGTGGCATATCCAATCACCTCACAGCTGACTGTTCGTGGTAAAATCGCCAACCTGTTCGATAAAGATTACGAGACAGTTTATGGCTACGCAACTGCAGGGCGGGAATACACCTTGTCTGGCAGCTACACCTTCTGATCCACGTCCCACCGTGCTGGTGTTTGATTCCGGCGTCGGTGGGTTGTCGGTCTACAATGAGATCCGCAGTCTCCTGCCGGATCTCCACTATATATACGCTTTTGATAACGTCGCCTTTCCTTATGGTGAGAAGAGCGAGGAATTTATCGTCGAGCGTGTTGTTGAGATTGTGACTGCGGTCCAGCAGCGCTATCCACTCTCTCTTGCGGTCATCGCGTGTAATACCGCAAGCACTGTGTCGCTTCCTGCATTACGTGCGAAATTTGCCTTCCCGGTTGTAGGCGTCGTTCCTGCTATTAAACCGGCGGCGCGACTCACGGCGAATGGCGTTGTGGGACTGCTGGCTACACGTGCAACGGTGAAGCGGTCGTATACCCATGAGTTGATTGCGCGGTTTGCTAACGAATGTCAGATTGCGATGTTGGGGTCTGCCGAGCTGGTAGAACTGGCGGAAGCGAAGCTGCACGGCGAAACGGTCTCTCTGGAGGAGTTGCGCCGCATTCTACGTCCGTGGCTGCGGATGTCGGAACCACCCGACACGGTGGTGCTGGGTTGTACCCATTTCCCTCTATTACAGGAAGAACTTTTACAGGTCCTGCCCGAGGGGACGCGACTGGTGGATTCGGGGGCCGCGATTGCGCGTCGCACGGCCTGGTTATTAGAACATGAAGCGCCCGACGCGAAATCAACCGATGAGAATGTCGCATTCTGTATGGCGATGACGACAGAAGCCGAACAATTATTGCCCGTGCTGCAACGTTATGGCTTCAAAACGCTCGAAAACCTGGCGGTTTAATCGGTTTTGATGAAAAAATGCGCACTCGGAAGATTATTTTGAATTTCCCCTTGTCAGCCTGAAATAACTCCCTATAATGCGCCTCCACTGACACGGAACAACGGATTACACGCCGCCGGGTCAGCGGAGAAAAGCGTAAATAAACGCTTGACTCTGAAGCGGGATAGCGTAATATGCACACCCCGCGCCGCTGAG
>OJIW01000022.1_pt1 | contig 125396 bp, 114 predicted proteins | sample 1596041 | NCBI WGS metagenome assembly OJIW01 (sample SAMEA4350119, study PRJEB24818) | metagenome | biome: human; feature: gut; material: faeces | place: Denmark | collected 2013-09 | reverse complement strand
CTATATAGGGAATCTTATAAAAGAAATATACCTCAATAAGCCTGACATTATAAAATCCTTAGAAAAAAGCCTTACTTTTAGTGAAATAATGGAATTTGGAATCATTGATAAAATAAAAGAATTTGTTATTGAAAAGGATATTGAAACAACTTTAAGAAAAAGCCACTTAGAGCAACTCATAAGCTTAGAAAAAAAGTTTTCATTACCATTAACAAAAGGTCTAAAAATACTCCCAGAATTCATAGAATTAACAGAAAGAAGAAATTTATTTGTTCATTGTAACGGTATCGTATCAAGCCAATATATAAAAAATTGCTCTGAAGTTAAATATAATATTAAAGATATTAAAGTTGGGACGGCTTTATATGCTTCAAACGAGTATATTTTCAGAGCAATATCAATTATTTCTGAGTTAGTTATAAAATTAACACATGTTCTTTGGTTTAATATTTTTAAGGGGCAAGAAGAATGTACCCCTGCTTATAGTAGTTTAATTCAGACTTCGTATGAGCTACTTCAAAAAGAAAAATATGATCTCTGCATTGAAATCTTACCTCTTTTTTCAGAAAGTAAATCAAAATCTCTTGATGATATAACAAGAAGGTACCTTGTTATAAATTTAGCTATTGCATATAAATTTTCAAATCAGTCAGATAAGTGCTCTCATCTCCTTTCTCTACATGATTGGTCAGCTGTCAGTTATTTATTTAAGATGGCAGAAAGAATTCTTTCAGATGATTACGAGAAAGCAGCAGAGAATATGAAAAAAGCCTATCTTGCTGAAGAATTCAGAAAAGAATTTCTTATTGACTGGCCGTTATTCAAATTTTTCAGAGAAACGGATGAGTTTAAAGCCGCTTGTGAAGACCTATTTTCTCAGGATGAGATGAATCAATTAATCATCTCTAATGAGTCACAAGAAAGATGCGATGATAACGAAGCACCTTCAATGGCAGAAGTAAAAGCAGAGGTTGAAGCAGAGGCCGCTGCAGAAGCAGAAGCAGAAGCAGAAGCAGAAGCAGAAGCAGAAGCAGAAGCAGAAGCAGAAGCAGAAGCAGAAGCAGGAAAAGTTAATGTATAATATTTAATAGAATCCTACTATATTTTGTAAAATAAGAGATGTAATTAGATACATCTCTTATTTATTTGTTCTATTTTTCTGTGTAGATAATCTGATAATACAAGCCTCCTTCACCCATTTACTAAAATTCCCTTTTCCCGCAGCCTTCTCGATCTGTTCCAACAGCTCATCCTCAAAACGGATGTTCTTCATGGTGCTTTTAGTGCGGTCAAAATTTGGTTTCTTTTTTTCTTGCATGGTAGGTACCACTTAGGTTAATTTATACACATGCGGTACCTACCACATGGACTCTAAAATTAAGCAACGCCCAACAGTGCTGCCACACCAAAGGGCGTCTAACCTCACCAACTATCAAGGAGTTGATTATGGCTAATTCGCATTCTACCTCAGACACCGACCAATCCGGAACCGAACGTTCGGTAATTGTGGGATATCGCCCGAATGTTTTCGACAAATCCACGCCAAAAATTATTCTTTCCGGCAAGTGGCTACGCGACGCGGGGTTTGATACCGGCCAACAGATTACCGTAAAAGTGATGAATGGCTGTATCGTCCTGATGGTCTATGGCGAGCAGGAACAACGGTTGCAGGATGAACTGAAAGAGGCCAGTCAGAAGCTGAACAGAATTGAGAGCACGCTGGCGACTCTCCAGTGAAATACGGCTGAACCTGCAAGCGGTACTTACAGGTTCAATTGGTGCCGGATGGCGCTTGCACTTATCCGGCCTACTCAACTGAACTGGATTTGATAGAAAATGAACTATCCGGAAATTCCGGATAGTTCATCGGGAAGGGAAAGATTAGATTTCCGGATCAATAGCTCTCTGGAATCGCGTAAGTGACACTTACATGCTCACCTGGTGCCGGATGGCGCTTGCACTTATTCGGCCTACTTTCAAAATGAATTAATCTTCCATAACAAATCATCCTGCTTATATATAGATATTTTAAATTCAGCCGTGGAATGATTTATTTATTTTTTCTCCATTATTAACACCTTCACTATTGCAAACCAATCGTAAAAACCCTCATATATTATTTTCTCAACAAAATGGATTATTAAAATGGCAATTCCTGCTTATCTCTGGCTCAAAGACGATGGTGGCTTACTTATAAAGGGATCTGTTGATGTAACCAATCGCGAACACTCAATCGAGGTGACATCGTTTAGCCATAACCTTTACATCCCAACGGATGGCAATACAGGAAAGCTTACTGGCACACGTGTGCACGGCGCACTGATTTTTGAGAAGGAATTCGATAGCGCTTCACCTTATCTTTTTAAAGCCGTTGCCACAGGGCAAAGCTTGCAATCGGCAGAATTTAGGTGGTACGAGATCAATAATGCAGGTCAGGAAGCAGAGTACTACAACATGCTCCTCGAAGGGGTTAAAGTTGTATCCGTAACACCGATGATGCATGACACTAAAACTGTCATCAATGTTGGTCATAGAGAACAAGTACAGCTGCGTTACGATAAAATTACTTGGCATTATCTCGATGGTAACATCCAATATTCGGATGCCTGGAATGAACGCATAACCGAATAAGTGAAATCATATGGACACTATCGAAGAGCTTAACGGTACATATTTTTACAGAGGGTTTGCTAATCTTTCAGCAGGAGAACTTCTTTTCTGGATTTTCCTGGATGAAACAAGTGAACAATTTGGCGTAAATGATTACATGACCTTGGGTCTAATTTTACTTGGTCAACCTACGATCGCAACCAGAGGTAAGCCGATAGGGGCAACAGCAGGGACATCACCACTGAGCTCTCAGCTACGACACTGGTTAAATATAGAAACCAGACGTTTACCCACCCTAACTACAGGAAGTATAAGACGATTAAAATTTGCATATGTAACAAATCTGGGCGCTTTTGCTGGAAGATGGATTCCAATATTGGGGATTGTCATAATGGCTTATGACGTGACTGCGATTTCATACAAAGCCACAATTAAATACAACACTATAGCCAGAGGTAAAGATAAGCTATGGTAAGTGATAATGATGTCATTGCCTGGTACGATGAAACATTTAATAAACCCAGCTTATTCTTTAAAAAGCGTTGGCCAGTCACCCTCGACACAAGTCTTTCAACAGGCGATTATGTGTGGGCCAGTGAAACGGGCGCAGACATCATGGATGTTTACTTTGCAACTTTCAATGTTGATTGCGCCAATTTCGATTTCTATAACTATTGGCCTATTGAGACATTCATACTTTATGCAATTTTTACCTGTAGCAGAGATGACGATGAGCCACAGCCATTAACCCTCCGTATGCTGGCAGAGTCTGCAAAAGCAGGTAAATGGCTTTATGACTGAGCCTTATTGACGGATGCCATTTATCCAACCTACCGCTTCCGAAAAAAAGCCGCAGATCGGTTAATCAGCGGCTTTTCCATTACTCACTTACATCAGAAATTATATTTTACGCCGAGCATACCGCGGGTATCGCTGTAGCCTTTGTCGCCAACCTGTTGGGCCACGTTGCTCCATACGTTGAGGCGCGGAGTGATTTGACCTTCAACACCCACTTTCAGCTCGCCGATGTTCTTCGTGCCGCGCATGTCGTTTCTCACATCGTCCATCTTCACGCTGGCAGTCTGCGTGTTATGGATCCAGTTGGCTTCGACAAACGGCTGGAACTCGCGAGATTTACCGTCATCGATGGCGTTATGGCCGTTGATAAAGGCTTTCACGCCCAGACGAGTCATCAGGTTGCCATCGGTGTCATCCTTCACGCGGGTCCCGTTCGCTTCGCGATGGCTGTCGGCCTGCACGTCCATCCACACCACCTGCGCTTTCGGTTGCAGCCAGTAGCTATTGCGCTCGCTTTCGCCCAGTTTAAAGCTGTAACCGGCTTCGACCGAGGCGGTGATACCGCTGGATTTATATTTCTCTGTCGCCTGCTCCTGACCCATCACTTTGTTATCAAACCAGTTGTACAGCGCCCAGGTATCTACATAGGTGCCGGTCTTGTCTGCGTCATTGGCATACCAGGTGCCGTACAGCCCCACGCTGTAACCGGTGACCTGACCACGAGAGTGGTAGCCGGTCAGGCTGGACTGCGTGCGGTTCTGGCTGTTGGCATAACCTGCCATCACGCCAATATGCCAGCGGTCGAGGCCATCGCTACTCCATTGCGCCAGATCGCCGCCTAACTGTAAGACGTAGCTGTTGCTTTGGGTTTTCAACTGCCCGCTACCGTCTTTGAAGCGGGTATGCGCGCCAACGTTACGCATCCACAGACTGGTCACTTTTTTCTCGCCCGTCAGCATGTCGACGTACTGCGTTTCACCCAGACGATCGTGCAGTCGGGTCATGAACAGTGTGTTAGCGGCATAGTTGTTCGCCAGATAACTGCCGGCTTCCGGACGATACTGTTGCTCCGTGACCGGCGGAACATGAGGCTCTTCCGGCTCAGGAATAACCGGGTCTACAGGATCGATCGGGTCCGGGTCGACCGGATCAGGGATAATCGGATCAACCGGGTCCGGGTCTACGGGATCAGGGTCAACAGGGTCCACCGGATCGGGCGGAGCAGGAATAAAGCTGGTCAGATACCAGTTGCTGCCCTTCTGCACTACGTTATAGTCGTACGCCCCGGCGACAATACGGCTCGCTTTCTCAAATGTGCCGTCAGAGTTGCCAGCAACCTCGATTATCTCAATGCCTTCAACGGTCTGCGCCCCGGTACCGCCAATGTTGTTCACCGCCACAAAGGCATTACCCGCTGTGTTGCCGAGCACTGTCAACTTATTGGTTTCGGAGGCATCGTCATTCAGAACGGTATTGAAAACCAGTTTGCCGCCATTCCCGGTAAAATCTTCGTTAATCGTAAGCGTCTGCCACGGTTCGCCGTCAGCATGGCCAAAGTTAACCACTGCCCCACTGTTCAGCGTCAGGTCGGTCAGCGTTGAGCTGTTGGTCATATTCCATGTCGCATCGCTCATTTGCAGCGAGATGACCCCCGTCCCGGCAGTCGCGCTGGTGATATAAGACGCCCCGCTCCATAGCGAGTTGTCGGTCATGTTGAGCTTAATCGTACTGTTTTGCTGGGGCAGGCTGCTGGTCGCGTTTGTCCCTCCGGCAGCATGAAGATCTCCGTCGATAAGGAAGCGTCCACCGGCGGATCCGTCTACGGTGCCGCCCGTTTCGGTGCTGATGGCATAGCTTTCAGTACTGTGGTCGCCCACCATAGTAATCGCGGCGCCGCCGGCCAGGTTTATCGCCCCGCGTGAAATCGCAAACAGGCCGCGTGGCGCTTTGCTGTATGAAGCCGCTTTTCCAGAACTGTTCACGATAATGGTCGCGTTATCGCCCAGGTTCACGGTCGCGTTGGTGGAATAGACCGCATGCGCGCTCGCGCCGTTAACCGTAATAGCGGCGTTATTACCCAGTTCCGTTTTAGAAGATGTGGCGGCATAAATGCCCGTTGAGGAGGCGCCAGACGTCTCGATGGTAGCGTCATTGCCAAGCAGGATTGAGGAACCGCTCTGCCCGGAGCGAAGACCTTCAGAGCCGTCGCCGGTCGTCACAATATGCGCACGCTCGCCAACGACAATCGTATTTTTGGCAAGCGTCGCATCTCGCATGGCATTGGCGGTGATACCACGCCCCTGGTTACCCGTCGTTTTGATGTACAGATCATCACCGACGTAGATATTAGCCGAGCCTATCCAGCCCTGGCCTATTGCGTTATAACCGGCGTTAATACCGTCACCATCCTGACCGTCTACATAAATACTGGTGCGATCCCCGGTGATGATAAAGACCGGGTTATCCGGCGTATTGGCCCCATGCGTGCGGATACCGTCAACATCTTTACCATTATTGGCGGCATTCTTTGACTGAGTGCGGATCGTCAGGTCGTCACCAAAAATAACGCCCGGACTACCCGTCGCGCTGTTCTGAATAACAGTAACAGAGTGCTCAAAAGCTTCAGCACCGGGTCCATTTAACGTTAATCCATTACCATAAACAGGAATGGTGCCCGCACTCCACTGATAAACATAATTTGGCATGGCGCTGGTTTTAGCGAAATTGGCATTGGCCTGCGCAGGGATTATTGCCTGCAATTCCGGGGGCAGACTGCTAACCAGACCGCTGGAAGGAAGACTATCAACATCAACCCAGGCTGCATGGGCTGAAAATACCATAGACGTTAATGCGGCTGAAACCGCGATGGCAATACGAGAGTAAGATTTGGGATTTGGCATATTAGCCTCCTGCTATCAGGCGTAGAGCGTCCACCACATCGCAAGGATGTGAAATAATAAAAATCAGAAATGCGTTATAAAATATTCGATAGTATTTGATGAATACTATGGCCCAACTTATCTTCAAGCCGGAGCTTATAGACGTATATTTTCTTAATATCAATATTATCTATTTGGGTAATTTGCTGAATACTTTTTCCTGAGACAAATCGCTTCAGTAATATCATTTCTGTATAGTTGAGTGTGCGCCCTCGTTTACTGTTAGCGAGATGACCCGTAAATAATCGTCTCATCTTCTGATGCTGTACGTCATCATCATCATCAGAATATATAATGCCTTGTATTTTATTGCTTTTCGACAGCCAGTAATTGGCTAACGGCGCCAGGTTCCGGTCCGCAATCAAAACAATATGCATACCGCTATACGCCAGACGGTCAACCCATTTCGGGTCAGCGAACAGGCGCAGGTTGGGGAAGGAGAAATCCACAAAAATAAACCCGCGGGATAAATGGTTTTGATTATTAAGCAAAAGTTTTTCAATAACGCCTCGTTGTAGAAAACCGTTTCCCTCAGGCCAGATCGCAAAAGCGGCACGGTGACAGTAGCTGGCGCGTACCGCAGTATCCGGAAATAATTGACAGGATAATTCACAGCTTATGCAACGAATACTCTGTGATGGGGATCTGTTCATAAAAAATGACTCCTGTTATTTTTCCATAAATATTTCATCGGTAAATAAATGTGTCAATCCGACACGTATGACATTCCTTGTCAGTTAATAACAGCAACCCTAAAAAAATGTAATAAACTCTTGATGTGCTAATATGTACGTACGGTAAGCAATGCCATACCGATAAGTTTTTTTGTGTTTTATCTCAGAATAACAATCTGGGCATTAGGAATTTTATGCATAAATTAAAACCCTAGGATAAATCTTAAAAAAGCACTATTTGCTAAAAAATAACCGCTGTAAAGGTTACTCGTTAATTACACAATTCAGATAACTCAATCACCCTTGTTGCTCTGTGGATAAATATAATGATAACCCAGATAAAACTGTAATGAATTCTCATTATTTAACATTAGCTAATTCCCACCTAAGAAATTAAGTTAATAACATATTGTATTTGAAGGATTTTTACCCCCTAAGTGAAATTCTTATCTTAGATCATGTACAAAGAGTGAGGCGTCTTATCGATTTGGATGTAAAATTTAAGGGGTGTACAAGGACACGCTGTGATACGTTTTGGTTACTGAGGGCTGGGCAATTGTATCTTATCAACCAGTTGGTCGAATTTAATCCTGATAGCAAAAGTCTGGTCAATCGTCAGACCGGGCGCACAATACAACTCCAGCTCCCAGCTTCGCTCTGTTTTCTCTATTTAATTACTCACGCAAGTGACATTGTTTCCCAGAACACGTTGATGATAGTGGGTTGGGGAGAGAGAAATAATGTCACCAGCACCAACACGTTCTACCAGGCAATTCTGACGTTACGTAATGCGCTGGCGGAAGTGGGACTACCGCGTGATACGGTGAAAACTATTTCCCGGCGAGGGCTGAGATTGAATGAAAACACTCAGGTAGAAGTGATAACGGATCCTCAGAGTGACGTTTCCCAGTTACCGGTTATTGAGGAGCGCGCGCCTGCAAAGGTAATTCTTACCGCACCACAACAAACGACGCAGATCTCCTGGTGGAACATTTTATTTAGCGTTAGTGTTGTTATTGCCACTCTGGTTATCTGGCTGGTGTGGTATCAGACTCGCCCGGTTATGCCATTTAGTAAGTTTGTCTCTGTTTCCATGCAGATCCCTTCGCGGCAAAACTGCAAAATTTATTACTCTCCGAATGAGTACGACCAGCATGGCTATTTCAGTCTGATGCAACTTCATCCTTTTCTCTGTGAAAACAACAAACACGTGTTTCTATCCGGCTACCTCAAAGCAGAAAGGATGGTGGCATTTGTATGCGATAAAGATGCGCGGATTGATGCCCACGCATTTTGTACTACCCATTATTACTGGATGCGCGGGCAATGAAAAAAACACGCCACATAATCTTGCTCACTATTGGCCTGGTTACCTTGCTCGGTTCAGGCAGTTGGCTATGGTATTCGCGCTATGCCGAAAAGCCGCTGAATTGCGTTGGGAACGTTGAATGGAATATTGGCAGCAACCGCTTTGCCGGTACGGTTTCATTTCGGATGTACAACCAGGAAGGATTATCGACAATTACCGGTAAACTGTATGGGCGTAATACCTCAGACATCAGCAGGAACATCTATTTCAGCTACACCCAACAGCGTGATGCGCGGGTGTTACAGGCCATGCAAGTCGTCAAAACCTTCGCCGACACGGCCGATGAAGCGGATATCAACAATACGTTGCCCGGGTTTTATCGTCAGACCGGACGCAGCCTGAGCCTGGTCATGGAGGAGTATAAGGGCGCATGGATTTTCGCCAGTTCCAATGTTCCCTCGCTGTATTGCCGCAAAAGGTAACGTCATATCCGGAAACAAAAAGCACGGTGCTGCCACGGGATTCACTTTTGTCATCATTAACTTACGCGACACAGGTCACTGAATCCACTAATAAGCCATTCTATTCTTCACCGCGAATCAGGAAACATCCTGAATATCAGGATATTCGTTGCGTAATAATTAAGCGAAATGGACGTTTTATTTTGTCCAGAAGACTTCAACCTACGCATGAATATTTGGAGAAGACGTGGGCAGGGGCGTTTATCTCTCTCGCGAGACATGTCTGAGCATTCAGACGTTATCGCATTTCAGGAAACGGTATGTTTCCGGTGTATTTTTGGCGTACATATGAGGGATACGTAATGTTGACTTTTAAAAAGTGCCTGATTGCACTTTCAATAAATTTGGCGGTTGTTTCATCAGGTTTTGCTTGTACGACCCTGCTGGTCGGCAATGAAGCATCCGCGGACGGCTCCATGTTGGTCGCCCGTAGCGCAGACAGCGATGCCCTGAAAGCACAGCATTTTGTCATTCATCCGGCAAAACAGAATCAGACCGGGGTATACAGCACCAAAGCACATAATGGCGCGAATGATTTTACATGGCCACTGCCGAAAAACTCTCTGCGTTATACCACCGTCCCAAACTGGAAAACTCAGCTGCACGGCGCGACCGGATTTAACGAACTGGGCGTCGGTGTGAGCGGAACAGAATCTATTTTTGCTTCACCAAAAGCGCTGGCCGCCGACCCGTACGTTGAGGATAAAGGGATCACTGAAGACGATATCCCGGATATTCTGCTGTCGCAGAGCAAAACCGCACGTGATGCCGTTGCGCTGCTGGGACATATTGTTGAAACCGTCGGTGCGGGCGAAGGCTTTGGCGTTGCCGTCGTCGACGATAACGAGATCTGGTACCTGGAAACCGGCAGCGGCCACCAGTGGATGGCGCAGCGCCTGCCTAATAACCAATATTTCGCCACCGGTAATCAGGGCCGCCTACAGGATTACGATCCTAAAAACCCGGATATGATGGCGTCAAAAAATCTGATTCAGTTCGCAACGGAAAAAGGTCTGTACGAACCGGCGAAAGATGGCAAATTCAACTTCTCTAAAGCCTATACCCGTGATGACGAGCGTGACCGTACGTATAACGATCCTCGCGTATGGACCATCCAGAAAACGTTCAATCCTTCCGCAAATCAAGATATGGCCAAAGGACGTGAATTCCCGGTCTTCATGAAGCCAGAGAAGAAAATGACGCTGGACGATGTAAAAGCCGTGCTGCGTAGCCACTATGAAGGCACCAGTCATGACCCGTACACCAACGGCCTGAACGGTAAAGAGCCGTGGCGTCCGGTCAGCGTCTTCCGCACCTATGAAGCGCACGTTATGCAGGTACGTCCGTGGTTGCCAAAAGAGATCGGTGAAACAACCTACATTGGTCTGGGTATGGCCGATCTCACCGCCTTTGTTCCGTACTACAGCGGCCTGAAAGCATATCCGGCCAACTATACAATGGGTACAGATAAGGCTGACGATCAATCCATCTACTGGAAATATCGTAAATTGCAGACGCTGACGATGACCGATTATCCGAAGCTCGCGCCAATCGTCAAAAAGGCCTACAAAGCGTGGGAAGATAAAGTGGCGAAGGAGCAAAAAGAGGTCGAAGCAGAATATCTGAAGATGGCGAAAACCAATAAACCTGCCGCAGATAAAATGCTGAATGACTTCAACCTGCGCATCATGGCCGATGCAGAGAAGTTAACGGAAGATCTCACTAATCAGTTGTTTACCATCCGCACCAAAGACATTCAGTCTGATATTTTCTTTGCTAACGCAGCGAAAAAAGACTAAGCCACAGTAATGTACTGGCGCAAAGCGTATCTTAGCTCTGCGCCAGCATCTCACATCGCGCCTTCACGGCGTCATGCAGCAAGCGTACCGCCGTTGAAAGCTGCTTACGATGCGGGCAAATCATATTCAGCGGGACTTTCTCTCCCTGATAATCCGTCATCAGCAGCTGCAATCGCCCTTCGCATACATCCTCGCTAACATCCAGCCACGACTTGTAGGCAATCCCCTCACCCGCAATCGCCAGCCGTCGGATCACTTCGGCATCATCGCTCATAATCGTGCCGTTGACCTGCACACTGCTGACCTCGCCGTCGTGCGTAAAGGTCCAGCGGTCGTGCAGGCGTCCACGTAAGACAAAGGTCATGGCGTTCAGTTGCGCTAAATCTTCCGGGGTTTTCGGCGCTCCGTTTTGTAAAACCCAATCCGGGGACGCCACCAGCACGCGTCGGTTACCCGGCGCAACGGGCAGCGCAATGTATGACGCATCTTCGGTATTGCCATAACGAAATGCGACGTCGACAGGATCTTTAAAGACATCCGTCACCTGATCGGAGAAAAAGATCCGCAAACGCAGCGCAGGATGGCGGCGTCGAAAAGATTGAAAGACCGGCAGCAGCAAATTCCGCCCAAGATCGGAAGGAACGGCGATTTGCAGCGTGCCAGAAACTTCATCTTCCGGGGTCTGAATTTTTTGCAGCCCGGCATGCATCACGTCCAGCATCTGGCGGGCATAGGGCAACCAAATCTCGCCTTCCGGCGTCAGGCGCAGGCTGCGCGTGGAGCGAGCGAACAGGCGGATAGTCAACGTAGACTCCAGGCGCTTGATAGCAGAACTGACCTGAGCAGGCTGAACGCCGGCTTCGCGTGCCGCATCGCTAAAACTATTCAGCGCCGCGGCGCGGACAAACAACGTGAGATCTTCAAGCCGGAACATTTTCACTCCCCGAGTATAAGTCCTGTCGCCGTAGGGCTATTTTTCCCGTTCTGCTGCCGGTTTACCATCGAATTATTCAACTGATTCCTGTGACCGGAGAGACTATGAAAGCCATCGCCATTACCCGCGCCGCGACCGACGGCAATAACATTGAATTTTTACAAGAGATTGACCTGCCCATGCCGGTCGCCAGCGGACATGACCTGCTGGTTGAAGTGAAAGCCATTTCCGTCAACCCCGTAGATACCAAGGTCCGCGAAGGTTTTAACGCTGATGTGCCGCGCGTGCTGGGGTGGGACGCCGTCGGCGTGGTGAAGTCCGTGGGCGAAGCCGTTACTTTGTTCTCGCCTGGCGATGAAGTCTGGTACGCCGGGGCCCTGGGACGTGCGGGCAGTAACAGCGAATTTCAGTTAGTTGATGAACGAATCACCGCGCTGAAGCCGCAATCGCTGGATAACGCCTCTGCGGCAGCGCTACCGCTGACCGCAATCACCGCCTGGGAAATGCTGTTCGACCGCGTGGGCATTGAGGAAAATGGCAACGAAGGCGATGTGTTACTGATTGTCGGCGCGGCTGGCGGCGTGGGTTCTATTCTGACGCAACTGGCCAGTAAGCTGACCAAAATGACCGTCATCGGCACCGCATCACGTGCGGAAAGCCAGAAATGGGTACGTGAAGCGGGCGCTCATCATGTGATTGACCACAGCAAGCCGTTGACGGAAGAGCTGGCACGGATAGGTATTAAAGAGGTGACACACGTTGCCAGCCTGAATAATACCGAACAGCACTACTCGCAAATTATTGCTGCCCTGACTCCACAGGGGAAACTGGCGCTGATTGACGATCCGCAAACCCTTGATGCGCGTCCGCTGAAGGCCAAAAGCATTTCGCTGCACTGGGAGTTTATGTTTACCCGTTCGATGTTTACCACCCACGACATCATTGCCCAGCATCAGCTATTGACCCGCGTGGCCCAGTTGATCGACGACCACACCATCCATACCACGCTGGGTGAACATTTTGGCGCGATCACGGCGGCGAATCTGCAAAAAGCGCATGCGCAAATTGAAACGGGTCGCTCGGTCGGCAAGATTGTGCTGGAGGGGTTTTAACATGTCTGATGCAGAAGTGATTTCAATTATTGCCGTACTGAAAGCCAAACCAGGGAAAATCGATGCACTGAAACAGGCGCTACAAGCTCTCTTACTGCCCACGCGCCGGGAGGAGGGCAATATTGAGTATGCGCTGTTCCAGTTACGCGACACGCCAGATGTATTTTATGTGCGCGAATCCTGGCGCGGTCAGGCTGGCCTGGACGAACATATCGCCCTGCCGCATTTCCAGTCGTTTGTATTGCAAATGAACGATCTACTGGCCGAGCCGCTACGACTGGATTATCTGACGCCTATAGAGCCGTAATATTAATACCGTGCTTCTCTGCTGTTCGGGGGAGCACAATAAATATCAATTTGAGAATTTACTTAACTCAATAATAACTTAGAAAATAAAATAGACATGATCATTATCCTCTGGAAAACTGTGGCATTTGTCACAAAATTGACATTGAAGATATATCGTTAATATTCATTTTATTTCACAATAATAATAACCATATAAAAATAAATCACTCAGAAACACCCGCCGAATCTCCATCCCCTTACTTCCAGTACACACCATAAAATAATGTGAATGCAGAAATATAATTTCATAAGAACAAGTATTGTTATTTTAATGGGGCAGGAGGAAATTAATTCACTAAGGCAATTCTGATAAAGATAGCTTTAGCCTCCCCCTGAAATTAACCATGAAGATGTCAATAATGGTTAATGAACTGTAGAGCAAAAATGGATATCGCCCAGGCGATTTAGACTTTACTGCAGGTTAGATAGCCTGCAAAAAGCAACAACAAGGAATGGATCATGTCTACACCCGCTAATTTTAATGGCCAACGCCCAGTGATTGATGTCAATGACGCAGTTATGTTGCTTATCGATCATCAAAGCGGCCTGTTCCAGACCGTTGGCGATATGCCAATGACTGAACTGCGTGCAAGAGCTACGGCTCTGGCAAAAATCGCCACCTTATGCAAAATGCCGGTGATTACCACCGCCTCTGTGCCGCAGGGGCCAAACGGTCCGCTTATTCCGGAAATTCATGAGAATGCGCCTCACGCACATTATGTCGCACGCAAAGGTGAAATTAACGCCTGGGATAACAAAGAGTTTGTTGCGGCAGTAAAAGCGACAGGCCGTAAGACGCTGATTATTGCTGGTACCATCACCAGTGTATGCATGGCATTCCCGGCCATCAGCGCGGTAGCAGAAGGTTATAAAGTCTTTGCCGTCATCGATGCTTCCGGTACCTACAGCAAAATGGCGCAGGAGATCACCATGGCCCGCGTCGTACAGGCTGGTGTCGTGCCGATGGATACTGCCGCGGTTGCGTCTGAACTGCAGAAAACCTGGAATCGGGAAGACGCAGCGGAATGGGCTGAAGTCTATACCAAAATCTTCCCGGCTTATCAGTTACTGATTGAAAGCTATACCAAAGCCCAGGATGTTGTGAAAAATAACGAGCTGCTGGACTCTCAGCGCGCTTAACTTTTCCGATCTTGCACAAACGCCTGTTTCGTATAAGCAGGCGTTTAGTAATGCGCAGCATCAGCCCCTGTCAGCGATTACGTCCAGCCATAACACCGCCATCGACATCCCAGACAGCGCCAGTCACCCAACCCGCCTTGTCGGACAGCAGGAACGCGACGGTTTCGGCAACGTCAAGCGGCTTACCGACCCGACCGATCGGGTGGAAACTGTCAAAGCTGCTCATCACACCTTGTACATCTTCTTTCGGGATAAACCCTTCATAGATGGGGGTATGCACGACCGCTGGCGAAACGGCGTTCACGCGAATCCCATGCGCACCCAGCTCAATAGCCAGATTTTTGGTTAAAGCATGCAGACCCGCTTTGGCCATCGAATAGGCCGATGAAGGTGTCGCGCCCACCGCTTGTTGCGCCCACATTGAACCAATATTCACGATGGCGCCGTTTATATTGTCTGCCAACATATTGCGCACCACGTCGCGGGTGATGAAAAACGTCGCCCGATTGAGGCTCATATATAGCTCATAATCTTCAACTTCATGTTCAGTAAAAGGTTTCGGGAAAAACACGCCAGCCGCATTCACTAACAGGTTGATGTCTTTATGATCAGCATTCACCGTTGCCATCACCTGCCTAACCCCCGCTTCCGACATCAGATCTGCCACAATGACGGAGACGTCACCCAGCTCCGCCAACGCCTGACGGGCCCGTTCCGCTTTCTCGGCGCGGTTGCCTACCAGCACCACGCTACCGCCGCCCTGGAGGATCAGTTTCGCCGTTTCGAACCCTATCCCACTGGTCCCACCCACCACTAATAATTTCTTTCCGGCAAAGAATGCGCTCATCGTTAACCTCGTTTAAAGAATTCGTTGACGCGCTAAAGATGCCACTCGGCTCAGGAGTTGACGACTGAGAAGAAATAGCACCTCAAGAAAGAAAATCTATCTCGCTGGCGTATACTGGAAACAGTTAATAAGAATGGAAAAAAGCAGATGCGTTCACTCAATCGGCTAAAATGGTTACACGCTTTTGAAGCCACCGCCCGCCATGGCAGCTTCACCGGCGCGGCGCAGGAACTGGGCGTGACGCCTGCAGCCGTTGGTCAACTGGTACGTGCGCTGGAAGATTGGGTAGGCCATCCACTGTTACATCGCACCCGCACGGGCAAAGAACGTCTCACGCTGGTCAGCGAAGCACAGGACGCATTGCGCGACATCACTCTGGGACTGGATAACCTGGAATCCGGACTCAACAAACTGCGCGGCCGTCGGGCGCGCTCGGTGGTGATCATTACCGCGTCGCAGGTCCTGGTCATGAACTGGTTGATGAGTCGTCTCAATCGTTTCTCACAAACGCATGAAAACATCGAATTACGTTTGAATGTGACGGAAAAGCTGATGGATGTCGCCCACGGCGAAGCCGATCTGGGCGTACGCTGCGGCAAAGGTGACTGGCCCGGCGTCAATAAAACCTGGTTAATGGATGAAGAAGCCGTTCTGGTCTGCAGCCCACGAATGGTACCGGTAGATAAAATCGCCTGCGGGGAATGGCTGGCCGCGCAAAAGCTGATCCACGACGATACCCCCCACCCCGGTGCTCATTTTCCTGCCTGGGATGATGTCTTGAACGCTACCCATTCCCCGACCGTCCGCGACAGTGGACTGCACATTAACTCCACCTCTGCGGTGATCCTGGCGGCAATCAGCGGCCAGGGGGTGGCTATCGTTCGTCGGGCGCTGGTTCAGCAGTTACTTACCGACGGACAGCTGGTGCAACTTCATCCCGACACCCGTTGGCCGCTGGCGTGGTCATACTACATCGTCACGCCGCAACACGCGGTAATGCGTCCGGAAGTGAAAATCTTTAATGACTGGCTGATTGCGGATGTGCTGGCAGAAATCGCAGCTATCTCTGCTATGATGCCTGCACACAAATAAAACAAAACAACATGCCGAGGGAAAGATGGGTTCCACCAGAAGAGGGATGATGAACGTCCTGATTGCCGCCGTATTATGGGGAAGTTCGGGCGTGTGTGCACAGTACATCATGGAGCAAAGTCAGATGTCATCTCAGTTCCTGACCATGACGCGTCTGATTTTCGCCGGACTTATTCTGCTGATGCTCTCTTTCGTTCACGGCGACAAAGTATTCTCCATTATCAAAAACCGCAAAGACGCGATTAGCCTGCTGATTTTCTCGGTGGTAGGCGCGCTTACCGTACAGTTGACCTTTCTGTTAACTATTGAAAAATCTAACGCCGCCACTGCGACGGTACTGCAATTTTTATCACCAACCATCATCGTGGCGTGGTTTTCCGTAGTACGTAAAGCGCGACCAGGCATTTTGGTGCTAACCGCGATCCTGACCTCGCTCATTGGCACGTTCCTGTTGGTCACCCACGGTAACCCGACATCGCTGTCTATCTCACCTGCCGCGCTGTTCTGGGGAATTGCCTCCGCATTTGCCGCCGCGTTTTATACCACCTACCCTTCAACGCTTATCGCGCGCTACGGTACGCTGCCGGTTGTTGGCTGGAGTATGTTAATTGGCGGGATGATCCTGCTACCGTTTTATGCCGGGCAGGGAACAAACTTTGTCGTTAATGGCAGTTTGATTCTGGCGTTTTTCTATCTGGTGGTTATCGGTACGTCACTGACGTTTAGCCTGTACCTGAAAGGTGCGCAGATGATTGGCGGCCCGAAAGCGAGCATTTTGAGCTGCGCGGAACCGCTAAGCAGCGCGTTGTTGTCTCTGCTGCTGTTAGGCATTACGTTCACCCTGCCTGACTGGCTGGGCACGATGCTGATCCTCTCGTCGGTAGTGCTGATCTCAATGGACTCACGTCGCCGCGCCAGAGCGGTTTAACCCCAACCGGCGCGGCAACGGGTTAATTACCAGCCCGGAACCGCGCCGCCGTTGAAGATGGATTCCGCCGCTTTTGCCACTTCCGGTGATTGATAAGATTGCAGAAATTCTTTCACGTTTTCGGCATCTTTGTTGTCTTCTCGCGCCACCAGGATATTCACATACGGCGAGTTCTTATCTTCGATAAATACGCTGTCATGCACCGGGGAAAGTCCGGTTTGTTGGATATAAGTGGTACTGATAATCGCCACATCCACTTTCCGATCGTCCAGTACGCGTGGTAGCTGCGCGCCTTCCAGCTCCATGATATTCAGATGCCGTGGATTATCAGTAATATCCAGTGCCGTAGGCAGCAGGCCTGTCCCCGCTTTCAGGGTGATTAACTTTTCTTTTTGCAGCAACAACAGCGCCCGCCCAAGGTTGGTCGGATCGTTAGGTATTGCAATCGTTGCGCCGTCTTTCAGTTCCGCTACCGTTTTGATTTTCTTCGAATAACCGGCCATTGGAAAAACAAAGGTATTTCCCACCACCACCAGCTTATAGTTATGCGCTTTATTATCCTGTTCAAGGAACGGACGATGCTGGAAGACGTTGGCATCCAGTTCACCATGATTAGTGGCATCATTGGGTAATAATGAACCGCTGAAGCCCACCAGTTCGACGTCCAGGCCGTATTTCTCTTTGGCTACTTTCTTCGCGACCTCCGCCACGTCCTGCTCTGCGCCGTTAATCACGCCCACTTTAATATGTTTCGCATCGTTGCTCTGCTGATCGCACCCTGCCAGCAATAATCCCGCCAGTAATACCACCGTCCCGGCTGCAAAATGAGGTATTTTCAGTTTCACGTTTTTATCCTTTTGAAATAACCGCCTGATGAGTAATGAAATGACTATAGCGGGAAGGCCACTGTGGTTTAAAAAACGAAAAAGCATCAGCAAGAAGAAAAAAGCATAATGGAAAAAAGGATAATTAGTCAGAATGTGCCGTGAGCTCATCAATGGAAAGCCCGGTAATCATCAGCACCAGTTCACGATCGATGCCCTTCTCAAGCATGGCATGGGCGATCCGCAACGCTTCATCCTTTTTGCCTTCGAGTTTGCCTTCCAGCAATCCTGTTCTTCGCCCCGACTCACGTAAGCATTCTGCAATCGTCATTAATCTCTCCTTATGCTGGGGAACACGTAGGGCAACCTCGCGAATAAACGCCTCAAAACGCGGTGCGCTGCCGGACTGTACCAGGTAATTAAATAGCGTTTCTACCTGACTGTCATTAGCGTGTCCCTTAATCAGCAGAGCAACCAGTTTATCGACCAGCACCATCAAATCGCGCTCACGTATATGCTTTTGGACAAGTTCCAGTAGCGCCATGCGCCGATGCTGCATAATCTCGTCATCAGACACCACTGTGATGTCTACCAGCGGGAAAGCCGCGCCATAAAGCTGCCGCGCAGTTTCTGAATCGTCAAACTCATCCAGCCAGCACAGTGAAAAAGGGTACGGGCTAGCAACGCCATGATAAAAAAGTATCGGCACCACTAGCGGCAGCGTTTTGTTTCCGGCATCAAGATGGCTCTGCATCGCGGCAATGGCATAACGCATCATCCGGAACGCCATATGCGCATCCGGCGAACTCTGGTGTTCATTCAACGCATAGATATAGCCTTTTCCAGTCCTTGTTTTTAGTGACCACAGTACATCGGAATAGCTGACACGCAGGTCTTCCTCAATAAAACTCCCGGATTCCAGCTTCAGTGTGTTCAGATCGCAAAGTTCACGCAATGACGCTGGGAGATAGGTATCAAGAAAATCCCTCGCCGTTTCTGGATGGTTTAAGAACTTTTTAAAAACTGCATCATGCGGGGTAGAAGTTGTAGGATTTTTCATGGCGATCCGTCACCAAATGAACAAGATGACGGAACCTTACTCGCCAGCAACGCAACCAACATCAGGGAAACTCTTCATCTGCGAGGCGCTTTGGCGGATAAATACATACTTTTGCAATGTATTCATTTTCCAGGAATGGTGTTCGCAAAAATGCCCGGTGAAACCTAACGCTTACCAGGCATCTTTTATGCACCATCCGGCGATAGCAACATCACACCATCTCTTTCACTATCTCCATTAACCTGGCGACATCTTCAGGCCGGGTATTACCCGTTTGTGGATCGATAATCGAGCTGTAAACATGCGGCATCACGCGGGGCACTCCCGCCTCCAGACAGGTTTTCAGGATAATGCCGAAGTTATCGAGATCGATCCCGCCCGTCGGTTCAATCAGCGTCATGCCGTTGCGCGCAGCGGTCGTCGCCAGTGCGTACAGATCTGGCAGCGACCGCTCTCCCCCCATGGGGAAAAACTTCGCCGCGTGCGCCCCTGAATCCAACATCATCCGTACCGCTGCATCACAGGAAACGCGGGCAGGCGTGCCCTGGCTACTGCAAACGCCCGTCGAGATCAGCACTTCCCCCGGTGTGCCCGTCGGGCTGACCAGCGCATTGATATGGGTTTGTTCGCCGCCCGTGGCCGCCAGCGCCCCTGCTGCAAACCCGCAGCCGGTAAAGGTCTGGTTGACGTGCGCCGGATGAACCGCTGAGGCTATCATCGCCGCTTTGTAATACTGTGCCGGGTCGCCAGCCCCCAATCCGACGGAGATCGACGGCACCTCCGTCATCCAGCGTTTAACTTCCCGAACGCCCTCATCAACTGACGTAAACTGCGCGGAAAGCACGCCGATCACCGCATGGCCTTCAGCGGCATCATAGATTTCCCGGGCATTGGCGATATCCTTCGCCAGCACGTTAATGGCCACTTTATTCCGATAAAAATTAATGTGCTGCATGGTCTGCAATCTCCTTTAATCGCGCTACGATCAACGCCATTTCCCCTTCTGCGACCGTACGCGGGTCAAGACTAAAAACGCCCTGATGAAGGTTGTAACGACGAGCGTAAATCGCGATATCGCCCCCGCGAAGTTGCGCTTCGACAGCATAAGCATCCTGCCCCAGCGTCTGCGCGTTCACGCGGATCCGAATCCGCCAGATGGCGCGTCCGGCTTCGTCCTGTTCGATATCGGCGTCCAGTCCGGGAATCGCTGATATCGCCTGTGCCACGGGCTGGAGTTCCTCAGCAGTCACCACGACCTGCCCCTGATGATAGTTTTCCAGGGCATACACCAGCCCGACCATATTCTCTTTGCCGATTTTCATCGCCCGGGCAATCCCGTGGTGCTGCGCTTTACACGCGGCAATCCACTGTTTCTTACCGGTGATAAACCCGGAGGTCGGCGCGTTAAAGGCTTTTGCCCCGCTGTAGACCACCATATCCGCCCCGCTCGCCACCCAGGCGTGTAAATCCTCCTCGGCGGCGGCATCAACAATCAGCGGCAGATTGTGAACCTGCGCGACCTGCACAAAATCCGCAATGCTCAACATGCCCTTCTGCACGCAATGGTGCGATTTCACGTACAACAGCGCGGCGGTGTTATCGGTAATCGCGCTCTCCAACTGCCAGCGGGCCGCAAGATTACTTGAGCCGACTTCCACCACGCGACCACCGCCCAGGCGAATGGCGCTGGTGATTGGCGCCCCGTAGTCAACGTTATGCCCGCGCAGCATGACCACTTCATTCGCCATACCAGTGCTATCAGGCATTAACGAGACTCGCGCCGGGTCGCCGCGGGTAATGGCTGCGGCGACAGAGATAGCAATACCCGCCGACGCACAAGAGGTGATATAGCTGTCCTCCGCGCCGGTATAACGGGAAACCAGCTCGCCGGTACGGTCCACCAGCCGATCGATTTCAACAAAGGCTGAGGCCGCCCGCGCGGTGGCCTGCATCACCTCCGGCGCTACGCTGGAAACGCCCAGAATCGTCATCTTGCCGCAGGCGTTAATGACCTGTTTTAGCCCCAGTTGTTGATAAATATTCTGTGTCATGGTTTACAGCACTCCCAACAGCGAACAAACCACGCTTAGCGCCACAATTGACAGCAGGATCGTGGTGTAACGTGGCCCTTTCTTCACCAGATAAAAGTAGATGGCGAACACCGCCGCCAGCGGCAACAGGCCGGGGGCAATAGAGTCGAGAATTTGCTGAACCACCACTTCAGAGCCTTTCAGGGCGCTGAGTTTTAGCGGGGTGGTGATCTTGACGTAACTCGCAGAAAGCGCGCCCATCATGATCAGACCCAGCACGTTAGCACCGTAGATAAGCTCCTTAATTCGCCCTCCCTGCAGCAGACCGATAATCGAGTCACGCCCCAGCGTATAACCTTTGTGGACCATGCCGTAGCTGATTGCCAGCGTAATAGCAGGATAGAGAATTAACGGTACAATTCCGCCCATCGCGCTGCCATTGGCGGCGAACGGGATGAAAATAGCAATTAACAGCGGCATAACGGCTGCCCAGATAATGGAGTCGCCCATCCCGGCCAGTGGTCCCATTAAGCCAGTTTTAATCCCGGTGATCGAAGCGTCGCTAATCGGCTCGCCGCGCGTTTTCTGCTCCTCCATCGCAATGGAAATCCCCTGAATCACCGCCCCGAACGTTTGCTCCGAGTTGAAGAAGTTCAGATGGCGTTTCAGCGCTTCCACCTGCTCCTCTTTTTGCGGGTATAGTTTTTTGATGATCGGTGTCATCGAGGCGCAGAAAATCAGGCTTTGCAAACGCTCATAGGAGCTGGAAACTTCCGCACCCAGCCAGTAGATAAACCAGGCTTTGGTGATATCTGCTTTGGTCAGCGTACCGCTTTCACGTGCACGCTCCACCAGTTCATGCTGCATTACATCGCTGCTCATCATGCTGCTCCTTCATTTTTCGCCAGACCTTTAATCAGGAAGGCCACGCAGGTACCAAAGATTGCCATCGCCATGATGTCCACCTTCAGGTACAGCACTGCAAAGAATCCGCCGATAAACCACGGCAGCAGGCTCTTTTTACCGATCACCATAATGGTGATGGCAAAGCCCAGCGCCGGCAGAATGCCGCCCATAATTTCAAAGGAGTGTGTGAGCCAGTGCGGCATCAGCTTCAGGAAGCTTTCCACCACGTCCTGACCAAAATAGTTAGCGGCAAAGACCACCGGGAAACGCAGCACCAGCCCGAGTAACGCCGGGTAGAGGAACGCACAGCGCATAATCCCCGCCATGTTGGCCGTTTCCGCGTGCTTGTCGGCCATATGTACCCACGCGGCGTTTAACGTACGACGCAACTGGTCGAGGAACACACCGATAACGCCAAACGGGATCGCCAGTGCGATGGCCAGGTTCGGGTCCATTCCGGCCTTCACGGCGATAGGAATTGAAATACAGGCAGCCAGCGCCGGATCCGACGGGACGTTGCCGCCCGGCGTAGAGGTCACGCCGAGGTAAACCAGTTGCATACCTGCGCCGATGATCATCGCCGTTTCCATGTTGCCTAACAGCAGGCCAACGAATACGGCAATCACCACCGGCTGCAGCAGCATGGCGGAAAAGGTGTAGCCAAGGCGTAATCGGGCAAACCAGTAATACAACCCCATCAGGCTTGCAAAGACTAAAGTATCCATAGTTAAGTACCCTGTTATCAAAGGATTAGAATTTTTTCAGGATATCGTCCAGCGACTGCGGCTTATCTTCCGGGATAGTCTGGAAGAACACCTGAATCCCACGATTTTTCAGGTCGCTCAGAATGCCGACGTCTTTTTCATCCAGCGTGATGTTCTGGAATACCGCTTTGCGGTTTGGCCCACCGCCCAGCCCACCGACCTGAATGGTGGAGACATCAAAACCCAACTGGACCGCCTCCTGGACCGCAGCCAGAGAGGGGAACAGCACCAGGACCTTGCCGTCACCAAGCTGATTTTCTTTCCATGCGGCGGCAAAACTCTGGTTACCGAAGCAATCCACTTTGATATTTGGCGGCGCTGCCATCAGGTAGATATTTTTCATAAATGGGTCGGCGTCCAGCTCATCGCTAACCACCGCAATCCGGTTTGCCTGAGATTGTCCAACCCACTTAGTCACAACCTGGCCATGAATCAGACGGCTATCGATACGACATAAAACGATGTTTGCCATGATGTTTAATCCTTATTGTGATTGTTGTAATTGACGTACGTGAGCAACAACGTCCAGGCAGCTGCTCCGCCCGGCCTCGACCAGTTCGGCCACACAGGCGGTCAGTTGACCGTGCTCGCGTTTGTCCAGCGCCTCCAGTAACAAAGAGGCATTCAGCCCGGAAATGACTGCCACCGGGTAATCGGCGCTCAGCCGCGCCGCAACATTAGAAGTGGTGCCGCCAATAAAATCGGTCAGGATCAGTGAGCCTTCCGGCATGGCTTTCACCACGACTTCGACGCGCTGATAAAACTCCCCGAGCGTATCAACGGGCATCAACGCAATTTCGGTCACGCCTTTGATTTCGCCCATCACCATGCGCAGGCTGTTGCAAAGCTGTTGCCCCCAGCCGCCATGAGTCAGCAGCAGGATCTGGGGCAAGGATTCAGTGGTAGTCAAAATGGCCTCCTGGCTCGATTACATAGACATAGGTAACAGAGCAAAGGCTGTGCCAGAATTTGTGTCACGCGGGGGAGTAGTGGATGCAGGCGGGGCGCAAAGCCCCACCAGACAAGAGATTAGCTATACAGCAGTTCGTAGATATAAAAATATTCCGCGTCCGATAAGCGAATGGCATAGGCCTCTTCGATCGGCAGGAAAGCCGATTTAATGACACTAAACGCGCGGATATCCAGATCCGGCTTGTTCTCTAACGCCATCTGTAACGGTTTGCGGTTAATTACGATACGCTCAACCATACAGCAGCAGTGGATCAGGAAGCGCAGTGTCACCTGACGGCTCGGTTTCAGCGAAAGCGCGGTGGTCAGATGATTCAGCACACCTTCCATCTCTTTCAGAATGCGCTGCGGGTTAAGCACCGAAATGTGGTTGATGATGCTTTCCATGGTCAATGCGCTGATGAAACGCATTGCGCTGCGCTCCATCTCCAGACGACGCTCACTGCTGGAGAGATCCGGCGTCAGCAGGCTGAGCACCAGTTCGGGTCCCTGCTCGGAGAACAGCTCCTCGAGCGAGATAAACGGAATGTCCGGCAGTCCCGGCTGGAAAGTGCCAACGATCCCCGCCAGACGCTCGCTGGCGTTAATCGCCTGCTGAACGCGCTCCAGGCTGCGGACTTCGTTGTAGTCGAGGATCACCATCCGCGTGTCCTGCGACATCAGCTCGCCGAAGCTCTCTTCCAGCACTTTTTTGATTTTTTCCGCCGTACCCATACCGGTAATACAGGAGATGACCAGCACTTTACCGCTGTTTTCCTGCTGCGGCGTACAGAGCTGACAGGGAATATTTTTGCTCTGCATTAATGCCGCCAGCTGCGGTAACTCACTGGTTTCATAGCTTAAATCCAGTCCTACCTCCAACAAGCTGGTGAGCGTAATATTTGGCATCAACAGAACGTCTATCTGGAATAATTTGCTGATCGTGCTGCCAAAATGGACCAATGAGCCAATATCCACCATCAGGATCAGTCGGCGATATTGCCGGGCCTGGATCATCTGCGTCAGGGCTTCCAGCGTATCATGCACCGACTGCTCGAAAGGCATATCGATAGCGCTGAACAGCTCGCGCTCCAGCACGCGATTCACATACTGCGCCTGGCTGGTGGCGGTCGTCGCGCCGTGAGCAATCAAAATCACCCCGCAGTCCGGGCTGGCGTCAATTCGTTGGCGGTAATGCCGACACTCTTTGAGGAACAGACACAGCCAGACCACCTCCGTCGCCGGGCACTGAATATGCAGCAGTTCGTTGATTTTTCGGCATAACAGCGTGGCGTTTTCGTATTCATCTTTACAGCGATCGAGGATCAGGCTGGAAGAATAAAGCTGGGGAATAAGCCCGCGCTGCACGTAGCCAATCAGCGCCAGAAAGTGTTTGCGCAGCGGGTTAACCAGATTCTCCGGCAGCGTGAAACCAAGCACTTGCTCAACGCAGCCGATCAGCAGCGTCACGCGTTCTTCTATCTGATCGCCATAGCGCGGGGGATGCGCCACGCTGTCGCGGCTGTAGAGACCGTATTCAAAAATCGAGCTGAGTTTGTTTTTAAGTATCGCCAGGGTTTCGGCTGGCGGTACGTTGCTGTTACGCAGGTTGATATATTCCCGGGTCAGGAAGCTGTAAAAGAGATCGCTCTCTTCAATTTCGGCTCCGGTCGCCAGCGAATTTTTCAGTGCGGGCAGCGTACGGGCGTCGATGCTTAGGTGCTCTTTGCCTTCAAACAGCGCTCCCACCAGCAGGCGTTGTTCCGACGTGGCGTTAAACGGCATTTCTGCCAGACGTTTATCCAGCTGTAGCGTATCGCTGTGTTCCATCATCCCCGAGGCCCAGGCCTGGGCGCAGAGAAACTGAATGTCGCTCTTGAGCTGACCAATATTGCCTTCCAGCGGCTTGTTCAGCAGCCAGAGCAGCAGGGTACGGTCGATGCTTATCGTGCGCTCGATTTTGCGGCTTTCACGCTGTAAGAACCCAACAATCAATTCAACCTGCTCTTCCACCGAGCGCTGGCGGATGCCGGGTAAATCGATGCACACCTGAATACGTCGCTGGAAGGTGCGCAGCAGCGCCGAGCTGACCGGTTCGGTGGTCGCACAAATCAGACGGACCGAAATTGAGCGCGCCACGGCGCTGGAACCCAGCGGTCGGTATTCACCTTTGTCGAGAATTGAGAACAGTTTTTCCTGACCTTCATACGGCAGACGATGCACTTCATCAAGCAGCAGATAACCGCCGTCAGCCTGCTCGACCAGACCCGGTTTATTCTCGTTTGCGCCGGTAAAGGCCCCCTGTCGATGGCCAAATAAATGTGAAGAGAGCAGCTCCGGGTTATGGGCGTATTCCGCGCAGTTAAAATAGACCAGCGGTGGCGGTGTTCCCGTCGCGCGTTCGCAGGCAAAACGATGCATCAGTTCGGCGAAAAAGGTTTTGCCCACGCCGGAAGGACCGGTCAGCAGAACGTGCAGCCCGTGGGGGTAAAGCACCGCCGCGCGGCCTTTTTCCACCGCATCGCGCAGGCTGCGATCGTAACCAATCAGGCCGAAAAAGGGATCGTCTGTCGCCTGGGCTTCCTGAACAGGCAACAGATCGGCAACGGTTTGCACTTCGCGCTCGGACTCATCCAGTTTGCGTCCCAGCAGCGTTTCAATCGCCTGACGATGCAGAAAGAATACCGGACGTCCGCGACTTTTAATCGCCAGACCGTCATTCCAGAGTTGATTGAGATCTTTACTGACCGAGTTACGCGCCAGCCCAAGATTAAAGCCGATGGCCTCCGCGGTGAACGCCGTTTCCTGCGCCAGTTGGGCAAGATTCAGTCCTCGCGTCAGCCGTTCCAGCTCTCCCAGTATTATCTCAATCCGTCTCATCTCTTTACCGCTTAAGAAATAAATGATTGTTCAGAACATACACTATTCTGCTGCGCAAGAAAGTGAGGCGGCATCCAGACCTTCCGGTCATCAAAACGTTTTCGACAAATAATGGCGCGCGGCACCGGTTTCCGGGAAGTTATCGAGGGTCATTTGCAGCTGATAGCCGTTTTTCTGATAAAACGGCAGCGCCTGGAAACTCATCGTATCCACCAGCGCATGCAGACACCCTCTCTCACGCGCGGTTTGTTCCGCCGCCTGCATCAATTTTGTGCCGTAACCGCCTTTACGCAGCGAATCATGCATCCATAAAAACTCAATGCATAGCCATTCGCCTTTAATTTTGCCGATCAACCCGCCCAGAATTTCATTGTGCTCATCGCGCCAGTACACCGCCAGGTCGCCAAAATTGGTGGTTCTGAGAAACTGGCGATTGTACGCACGCAATCCGGCCAGCAGCGCGTTTTGATCGTCTTCGGTAACCGTATCGGTAATCTGTATTTGCATCCTATCCTCCTGAAAAACTACAACGTCTGGCTGATTTAGTTTTAGGCATTAACACAGGCTGATGAGTGAGTCGTATGCCGTCTACACTTACTCTTGAGATGATGCGCATAGACAACAAGGATTATTATCATGAAACGAGTCATTTTTCCGATTATTGCCGTCCTTTTCACGCTACCCGCACTGGTACAAGCCGACTCGGCGTATGGCGGACTGCAGGCAGTACACGAAAAAAACACCGTTATGAAGGACTTACGTAAGATTTGCACCCCGCAAGGGTCGCCATCGGATGAGGTATGGGAAAAAACGATTATGGCTGATACGCGTAATCAGCAGCACATCCGCGAAGCCATTCTGGCAATACAAAGAAATAACCAGAACAACTACTGGGAAGCGCTTGGCAAAGTGGAATGCCCGGATTTATAGGCGTAAAGCGGGGAGCTTTACGCCACTGAGATAGCGTTAACGCTGAGGAATAATCAAGTCACCGCGCAGCACATACGAACCCAGCACACTCTGGGTTTTCTCGTTCAGCCAACTGACTATTCGAGCCGCCATGGCGTCCATTGAATATTCAATGGCCGGAATTGTCGGGATACCCGGCAAGTGTAATGACCCGGCCAGACTAAAGACCATAATGTCTTCCGGCACGGATTTATTAAACGCCTGCAGTTGCGGGATCACCCGCTGAGCCTGCTGCTCATCCGCTACCAACAGCGCATTAAAATTGAGCGTGGACGCGTTATTCAACAACTCCTGCAAAGCCACCGACGATGACGTTGCGGCCATAAACACCAGGTTACGGTTAAACGGCAGGAAGTTTTTTTCCAGCGCGTGCTTATAGCCCAACAGCACCTGCTCGGAGAAGCCCATGCCGTACGGGTGGATGAGTGCAATTTGCCGACGGTTCTGGCTTATCAGGTAGTTACAGGCGGTTTCGGTGGCGAACTCGTGATCGAACTGAATGCTGTTGACGTCATCGCCGGAGTCCAGGCAATCCACCAGAATGACGTTCTCCTGGTTGATATTTAGCGGGAAACGCGCGCCGATAATCAGGACGTCATCGCACAAACCGCAGCTTAGCTCATCAAGGGCGCTCATCACTTCCGCTTTGGTATTGGCAAACCGTAACAACAGATGTTTTTGGTGCTGACTAAGATGCTTTTCCAGCGCGTAGAGATAGCCCGTGGTCTGATTGATGTTGTCCTGCGCGCATATCACGCCAATACAGCCCGTAGACTGGCTGAGCAGCGACTGCGCAATCACGTTCGGACGATAATTGAGTTCATCCACGGCTTTTAACACGGCGAGGCGGCTGGCCTCTTTTACGCCACGCGATCCGCTCAACACGCGTGACACCGTGGCCTTAGAAACGCCAGCCAGACGCGATACATCGTTGATAGTAGACATCATTCTCCCCTGACAGGACCCGCCCGGCCCTTTAATCCTGAATTTAACATTGGCTCAAATAATCGCCATCCGCAGTATAGCTGTTTCCGTTTTTCATGGAAACCGATTTTCCATTTGGACTCAAAAAGAGACTTAAACAGCTAATTTCGTGAGCCAGATCGAAATAATTAGCCTCATAAGAATAAGATCTTGATGGTCATCACAATTCTGTTTTCCACAAATGGAAACCGGTTTCCGTATAATATCAAATCAGACTCGCAATAAGTTTTTACACTTAAAGGATGGTTCATTATGGTCAGGATTATGTTGTGCTGCTCTGCAGGGATGTCCACCAGCTTGCTGGTTAGAAAAATGGTTGAAGAGGCGGAAACACGTGGGCTGGCTGTGCAGATTGAGGCGTACGGAGTTGCCGAATTTGACACGCAGTTTCCAAATTACCAGGTGGTGCTGCTCGGGCCCCAGGTGAAATACATGCTTAACACGCTCTCAGAAAAGGCTGCCACCCAGGGTATACCCGTAAAAGCCATAGATATGATGGATTACGGTATGCAACGCGGTGACAAAGTGCTGGATTATGCTCTGTCGCTGATTGAAGCGGCACACTAGAAGGGTGTCATTATGAGTTCGTTATATCAGTCAATGGTTGCCGTCATTGAACAATCCATTACCCCGCTCGCCGGAAAATTAGGCCAGCAAAAGTATGTGATTGCCATTCGTGACGGTTTTACGGCGGCGCTGCCGTTTATGATCATCGGCTCCTTCATGTTGGTGTTTATCTTTCCGCCGTTTTCCGCTGAAACCACCAACAGTTTTGCCCGCGGCTGGCTCGACTTTTCCGCCACGTACCGTGAACAGTTAATGCTGCCGTTTAACCTCAGCATGGGTGTTATGACGTTCTTCATCTCCGTTGGCATTGGGGCTAGTCTTGGCCGCCAGTTTAATCTCGACCCTATAATGTCTGGTCTGCTGGCATTTATGGCGTTTTTGCTGGTTGCCGCGCCCTATGCCGACGGGAAAATCTCGACGCAGTATCTCTCCGGACAAGGGATTTTTACTGCGCTCATCACCGCGATTTACTCCACCCGCGTTTACGCCTGGCTCAAGCAGAACAACGTGACGATTCGTTTGCCGAAGGAAGTGCCGACCGGCGTCGCCCGTTCATTTGAAATTCTGATCCCGGTTCTGGTCGTGATCGCGACACTGCATCCGCTGAACCTGTTTATCGAAGCGCAAACCGGAATGATCATTCCACAGGCCATTATGCATTTGCTGGAACCGCTGGTTTCCGCCTCTGACTCCCTGCCCGCCATTTTACTTTCCGTGCTGCTGTGCCAGATTTTCTGGTTTGCCGGGATTCACGGCGCATTGATTGTCACCGGCATCATGAACCCATTCTGGATGGCCAACCTTTCAGCCAACCAGGCCGCGCTGGCGGCAGGTGCGGCATTGCCTCACGTCTATCTGCAAGGCTTTTGGGATCACTACCTGCTGATTGGCGGCGTCGGCTCAACATTACCGCTGGCGTTTTTACTGCTGCGCAGCCGCGTCGCGCACCTGCGTACCATCGGAAAAATGGGAATTGTGCCTAGTTTCTTTAACATCAATGAGCCTATTCTGTTCGGTGCGCCAATCATCATGAACCCGATACTGTTCATCCCGTTCGTCTGCGTCCCGATGGTCAACGCCGTGTTGGCTTATACCGCCACCAAACTCGGCTGGTTGGCACAGGTGGTTTCGCTGACGCCGTGGACTACCCCAGCGCCAATTGGCGCATCCTGGGCCGCGAACTGGGCATTAAGCCCGGTGGTGATGTGCTTTATTTGTATGGCGATGTCGGCGCTGATGTACCTGCCTTTCCTGCGTGCTTACGAGCGTTCTTTGATCAAAACCGAAGAGCAAAAAGCCCAGGATACCGTCTCCGTGGCGAACGCTGCCCGTAGCAACTCATAATGAATCAAGGAGTCAGAACAATGAGATACCGTTTTCCTGAAAACTTTTGGTGGGGCAGTGCCTGCTCGGCGCTGCAAACCGAAGGGGATAGCCTGAACGGCGGCAAAAGCCAGACCACTTGGGATGTGTGGTTCGAACGTCAGCCAGGCCGTTTTCATCAGGGGGTTGGCCCGGCGAATACCTCAACCTTTTATCAGCACTGGCAGCAGGACATCGCGCTGCTCAAGCAGTTGAAGCACAACAGCTTCCGAACATCTTTGAGCTGGTCGCGCCTGATCCCGGACGGTACGGGTGAGGTTAATCCTGAAGCTGTCGATTTCTATAACAACGTCATCGACGAGCTGTTGGCGCAAGGCATCACGCCATTTATCACCCTGTTCCACTTCGACATGCCGATGGTGATGCAGGAGAAAGGCGGCTGGGAAAGCCGTGAAGTGGTCGAGGCATTTGGCCGCTACGCGCAGACGTGTTTCAAATTGTTCGGCAACCGCGTTAAGCACTGGTTCACCTTTAACGAGCCGATTGTGCCGGTTGAAGGCGGCTATCTGTATGACTTCCATTATCCGAACGTGGTGGATTTCAAACGGGCAGCTACCGTGGCGTACCACACCGTGCTGGCGCATGCGACGGCGGTGCGAGCGTATCGCGCTGGCCACTATGACGGCGAAATCGGCGTAGTGCTAAATTTAACGCCTTCTTATCCGCGATCGCAGCATCCAGCAGATGTGAAAGCCGCGCACCATGCGGATCTGCTGTTTAACCGCAGCTTCCTCGACCCGGTACTGAAAGGGGAATATCCGGCGGATCTGGTGGCATTGCTGAAAGAGTACGATCAGCTTCCGGCCTGCCAGCCAGGCGATGCGCAGTTGATCGCCGACGGCAAAATCGACCTGCTGGGGATTAACTATTATCAGCCACGTCGTGTGAAATGCCGTGATACGGCAGTCAATCCGAACGCGCCGTTTATGCCGGAGTGGCTGTTTGATTATTACGAAATGCCGGGACGTAAAATGAACCCTTACCGCGGCTGGGAAATCTATGAGCCGGGTATTTACGATATTATTACCAACCTTCGTGATAATTACGGTAATCCGCGCTGTTTTATTTCAGAAAACGGTATGGGCGTTGAAAATGAGCAACGATTTATTCAGCAAGATCAAATAAACGATAGCTATCGTATTGAGTTTGTATCTGAACATCTTAAATGGCTACATAAAGGCATTAGCGAAGGCTGTAATTGTCTTGGCTACCATATGTGGACCTTTATTGATAATTGGTCATGGCTCAATGGCTATAAAAACCGTTACGGTTTTGTTCAGTTAGATTTAGCTACGCAAAAACGTACGGTAAAAAAGAGCGGCAAATGGTTTGCCCATACCGCCGAAAACAATGGTTTCGACTGAGAATAAAAGATCATGATTGCATTAGAAGAAGCAGTAATGGAAATTATCGTCAATGCTGGGCAGTCCCGTAGCCTGTGCTTCGAAGCGCTGCATGCGGCACGCGCCGGGAATATTGATGAGGCGAAAAGCCTGCTTCGTGAGGCTGACGGCTATGCGCGTCAGGCTCATCACATGCAAACCAAATTGATTGAACAGGACGCCGGGGAAGCCCGGCAACCTATGACATTAATTATGGTGCATGCGCAGGACCACTTAATGACATCGCTATTAGCCCGCGAACTGTCGGAAGAAATTATTCATCTGTATCAGCGTTAATTGTTAATTACCCATTCAACAACGGAGAAAACATTACGATTAAATAACATAGTTCTGTACCCATAAATAAAACAGACAAATCAACTTGTTTTGGTGATAGCACATTCAACCGAGACGGGATGGTTATTATCTTAAAATAAATGAATACACACGCTTATTCAGAAGCCTGCGCGCAATCTGAAGGGTAAAGTGTCGATGAGATAACCATGAATATGATAAATAAGCTTCCAGTCACTCTGGCGGTCGTGGCCGCGCTGTGCCCAGGTTTTGCCCCCGCACAGGAATTTACGCAGGAACAAATCGACGCCATCGTCGCCAAAGCCGTCGATAAAGCACTGGCTGAACGCCAGGCAAAAATGGACGCCGCCGTCGCGAAAAAAACCGATGTCATTAACGAACCGCAAAGCGCGGCGCAATCACCGGATATGGCTATTCCGTTCGGTGTGAAATTCAGCGGCTATGCGCGTTACGGCGCGCACTTCCAGAGTGGCGATCAGAAATACGTTGGCGTCGATGGGTCCTACAACGGCGCATCCGCCATTGGTCGTCTCGGCAACGAAGGCAATGGCGGCGAGTTCCAGCTCTCCAAAGCGTTCAAAAGCGACAACGGCGCAATCTGGGACATCAACGTGATGATCGACCATTGGGGCGATGAAGTTAACCTCAAAAAAGCCTATGCGGGCGTAACCAACGTGCTGGAATCCAATCCTAACGCCTATATCTGGGCAGGTCGCGATTTCCACCAGCGTCCACAACAGGGGATCAACGACTACTTCTGGATGAACCACGACGGCCAGGGTGCCGGGGTGAAGAACTTCGACATCGGCGGCGTACAGTTTGACGTCGCGACCGTCGCCGCGGTTGAATCGTGCAGCCCGGAAGTGATGGAGGACGAAGCCAACCCGTCACGCATTACCTGTACCGGCGGTTCCGGCACCGGCGATAAGGGCAACTACGCCGTGACGTCGAAAATTCACAACATGAAGGTCGGCCCGCTGGATCTGGAGATCTACGCCAACTACGGTTTTGACTCTAAAGCCGTCGAGAGCGATGACCGCCTGAAAGCCTGGCAGGGCGCATTCGTGCTGAGCCACACCAACGACAGCGGCGTGAACAAAGTGATTGCCCGTTATTCTGATAATTCCGACAACAGCGTCTATAACAAAACTGACGATCTGACCACGGTTTATGCCAGCTTTGAGGGAAGCCATAAGTTTACCCGTCAGGCGCAGGTAGAATATCTGTTAGCGTTCCATGATTACGACAACAGCGCCGATAAGAGCGATAACCGTAAGAACTACGGCGCGATTGTGCGTCCAATGTACTTCTGGAACGATGTTCATTCCACCTGGCTGGAAGCGGGCTATCAGCGTGTTGATTACGACAACGGCGGGGATAACCACGGCTGGAAGCTGACCTTGTCGCAGAACATGTCAATTGCGATGGGACCGGAGTTCCGCCCGATGCTGCGCTTCTACGTCACCGGCGGCAAGGTGGACAACGACCGTACTGCGCGCGTCAACGGTACGTCAGACGAAACGCTGGACGACTTCAACCTTGGCGCAATGTGGGAAGCGTGGTTCTGATTAGTGAGTCGTGAATTGCCGGATGCGGCGTTAACGCCTTATCCGGCCTACGGTTAGAGCCTGTAGGCCGGATAAGCGCAGCGCCATCCGGCTGAGATTATTGCATATTTTTTATGCGAACTTTCGCTGCCACCAGAAGCGCTGTCAGCAGCATCAGGCTGCCCGAGAGCATCAGGGGCGACAGCAGTCCGAGGTTATCGAGCGCATAGCCTCCCACCGCAGCCCCGCAGGTATTGGCAAGCTGGATCACGGCGACCTGGACGGATCCAGCTTTTTCTGCCTGATCGGCAAGCGAGCGGGTGATCCACGTCGACCAACCAACCGGTACCAGCGCAAACGCCAGCCCCCAGATTATCGCAATGCCCGCGGCCACCACTTTATCGCTACCCCACAGAATCAGGACCAGCGCGCTGAGCGCCAGCACCAATGGCGCACCGGCCAGGGCCAGTTTGACCGAGCGCTTCAGAATCACCGAAGAGAACGACGTCCCGACAAAGCTGGCGATACCAAAACTCAACAGCACCAGCGTCAGGCCATCAACATCAAAGCCCGCCAGATTCATATAGACAGGGCGAATATAGGTAAAGAAGGCGAACTGCCCGGCGAAGGACATGAAGATGGCAATCATCCCGGCCATTACTCCGGGGCGCTGCAGCAGGCTGAACATATTTTGCTTGTGATGCGCAGGTTCGCCCGGCAGCGAAGGCAGCGCTCTCACCACCCAGATGGTGCACAGCACGCCCATTACCGCCGCCGCGTTAAACACGTTGCGCCAGCCGATGATGCCGCCCAAAAAGCTCCCCAACGGCGCGGCAATCACCAGCGCGATGGACACCGCGCCAAATATCACCGACAGCGCTTTCGGTACCGTACGCGCGGGAACCAGACGCATGGTCAGCGACGCTGACATCGCCCAGAACCCGCCTAGCGCCAGCCCCAGACAGGCACGACCGATCAGCAGGAGCGTAAAAGAGTTAGCAAATGAAACCAGCAGGCAGGAAAGCGTCAGCAGAACCGAAAACAGGATCACCACATAGCGACGATCGGTCGCCTGGATAATTTGCGTCACAAACAGGCTGGCGAACATGGCGACAAACGCCGTCACGGTCACTGATTGTCCGGCAACGCCTTCTGAAATGCCCAGATCCTGCGCCATTGGCGTCAGCAGGCTAACGGGCAGAAACTCAACGGTTATCAGGCAGGCAACACAGAACGCCACGGCGAATACCGCCGACCAGTTTGGCCGGGTATTTACCTCAGCGCGGGATTTTTGTTCAACAGCGTCACTCATTTTGTTACCTGCGTGGGGTGATTGTAGAAAAGTTACGCATTGTAACATTAAAAGTGTGACGTATTTAACGTTTTGACAACTCTCACCGCCGGATGGCGGCGTCGCCTTATCCGGCCTACGGCTGAGCTCTTTTGTCGGCCTGATAAGCGTAGCGCCATCAGGCATCACTATCAGTGCAGCCAGTGCACGCCATCTTCAGGTTGGAAAAAGGCGTTATAGCGCATCTGGAACGCGTTAAGCTCCTGCATATCCGGCTCCATTTCTCGCAGAAACCCGAGCGCCAGGCGCACCTGCGCGTCGGTGATCGGAGCGGCCAGTCGAGATTTTTGCAACAAGCGGTGCCACTGCAGCAGGTTCTGCTCACTGCCGTCGACAATGACGATTTGCCAGATTAACAATACCTGGGCGGCATTTTGCAGATGCGATTCATCAGGGCGGTGCAGGTACTGTAAAAACGCCTCCCCCTGTACTTTTCCCATCTGGTCAATCATCGATTCTACTGGTACTACATCAATACTCAGTCGCTCACTCAGACGGCGAATGGCCCGTCGTGATCCGGACGTCAGCACCCGGAAACCCACTACAAAAACAACCACCAACGTGGCCAGCATTATCCAAATCATTAATGACGATACCGCCCGCTTAAACTAATTTTTCCGAGAGTGACTGACAGGCTTCGCGCACCCACTGCGAATATTGTGGAATACAATTTTTTGGCATTTGTAGTTCAACGCCGCTGATACTTATTGCCGCAATCACGTCTTTATTACGGTTAAAAACCGGTGCGGCAATGCAATAGATGCCAGGGGAGTCTTCGGCGTTATCAAAGACCCAGCCTTGCTCGCGGATTCTGGCAAATTCCTTCATTAATGCTTTTTTGCTGGTGATGGTGGTTTCGGTATACCGTGGCAACACTTCATCAGGCAACAGCTCATCAATTTTATCTTGCGGCAGCCAGGCACAAAGCGCTTTGCCCACACCGGAGCTGTGCATCGGTAATTTTTTACCGACCCAGGTCCGAATGCCAATCGGCTGGGTATTCTCCAGCTTCATAAGATAAATTGGCGCGACTTCATCCAATATACCTAAGTGACAGGTCAGGTCCGTTTGCTGACGCAGTTTTTCCAAAACAGGAAGTGCCGCATTACGAATATCAAATTGTTCCAACGAACGATTTCCCCATTCGTACAGCTTCAAGCCCAAAAAGAAACGTCCCTTTTCCAGGCGCAAAAGATGATGCGCAACCAGTGCATTTAGCAGGGAAGACGTGCTGCTTTTTGGTAATGCCAGATCCTGCTGAATCTGACTGAAGGTCGCTCCTGGGGAGTTAAAAAGATAATTACAGATTTTTACTGTCTTATCCAATGCGGGAACAGAGGTCGTAATGTCTTGGTTCATGCGCTATTAATCTTTTTTATTCATAGACTCTGCACAGTATACCGCAATCACTTTTCTCAGGAATGCGGCTTTTTTGCACATACGCAAACTGGGCTCTATTACCTAAATTTTATACCCACAAACCCGATCCATCTCACAGTTGTTCATTTGTTCTGCAAAAAACGTTGACGAACGATTTGGATATTTGCTGTACTAACTTCAATATACAGAACATGAGTTCCATATATAGAACTAAAGGAGTGGCAATGTTGAACATTTTTAAGGGCATCTTCCCGCCAGTACCGACTATCGTTGACGAAAGCGGGGAATTGGATCGCGCTGGAATGGCAGTAATGATTGACCATGTGATTAGCAATGGTGCCGACGGAATGCTAATTCTGGGCAGTGGCGGCGAATTTTCCCATTTCTCGTCCGAACAAAGAAAGCAAATTGCAGAGTTTAGCCTGCAGCATGTTGCCGGTAGAGTTCCTGTTCTTATTGGTATCGCCTGCGCCAGCACAGCGGAAACTATCCAACTTGGAAGGCATGCTGAAAACGCGGGCGCAAAAGGAGTACTGGTAGTCAATCCTTATTATGCAAAACTCAGCGATGAGGCCCGCTTTACGCATTACAAACGAATTGCTGAAGCGCTAAGCATTCCCGTCTTCTTATATAATTTTCCAGAACTAACTGGCCAGGATATTGGTATAAATGTCATCACTCGCCTTGCCCGCGAAGTACCAAATATCGTTGGCATTAAAGATACAATTGATAACATTAGCCACACCAGGGAAGTTATCAATCAGGTTCATAGTTTCCGCCCAGATTTTATCATTTTTAGCGGCTATGACGAATATTTACTTGATACATTATTACTCGGTGGACATGGCGGCATTCCGGCAACATTTAACTTTGCGCCTCATATTACACGCGGAATTTATCAGGCGATTCAGCAGAACGATCTCGCTACCGCCAAAGCACTTCAACAACAACTTGCCGGATTATCACCTTTATATGCCTTAGAACAACCTTTCTTTGCCGTTATCAAGACCGCCATTAAATTAAGTGGCGTGGATATATCAACTGCAGTTGTCCCGCCAGCATTACCGTTAAATGAAGAAAAAAGAGAACAGGTTAAAAATATTTTATCCCGTATTACGGTATAAACCAGCATGAGAGCAAAGATAATGAACATCAACCCCGTATTAAAATTGAATCCCAAAGATGATGTGGTTATCGCAAGGCAGGCTGTCCCCGCAGGCACCCGGCTTGAAGAAGAGCACATTACTGTACTCAGTGATATTCCCGCAGGGCATAAAATCGCCCTGCATGCACTGAAGGTTGGCGATGCGGTCAGACGTTATGGGCAAATTATTGGCTTCGCAACTCAGCCCATTAAGCCTGGCGAACACATCCACATGCATAATTTGGGAATGGGTGACTTTGAACGCGACTATGCCTGGGGTGAAGATTGCCATTCACCTTCTCCAGCCCCTCAACAGGATACCTTTATGGGTATCCGCCGCGCCGATGGCCGTGCAGCTACACGTAATTACATCGGTATTTTAAGCTCCGTAAACTGTAGTGCCACGGTCGTAAGAGCTATTGAGGATCACTTCCGTCTGCAGGGTCTTGCAGATTACCCGAATGTTGATGGCGTGGTGTCATTACCACAAAGTTTTGGCTGTGCTATTGGCTCTAAAAGTGAATCAATGGACGTCATGAGACGTACGATGGCCGGTTATGCCACCCATGCCAACTTTGCCGGCGTAATCATCGTTGGACTGGGATGCGAATCCAGTCAAATTCAAGACATGATGAATGCCCATGGACTAGCCGATGGCCCAATGATGCACAGTTATACCATTCAGGATGTGGGCGGTACACGTCACGCCATTGAGAAAGGAATTTCCCTGGTTAACCAAATGTTGCCCGTTGCTAACCAGGTAACACGTCAACCTATCCCTGCATCAGAAATCATACTCGCGCTCGAATGTGGCGGTTCCGACAGCTATTCCGGGATCTCAGCCAATCCAGCTCTGGGCTATGCGGTAGATAAACTGGTGCAACAAGGCGGAACAGCGATTTTATCTGAAACCTCCGAAATTTATGGTGCCGAACATCTTCTTACCCGCCGCGCCGTTTCTCGCGAGATAGGTGAAAAGCTCATTGCCCGTATTCACTGGTGGGAAGAGTATTGTCGCCGCACCGGAAGCGAAATGAACAACAACCCCTCGGCGGGTAACAAAGTCGGCGGACTGACGACAATTCTGGAAAAATCACTTGGTGGTATTGCGAAAGCGGGTACAACCAATCTGACAGAAGTGTATGAGTATGCTGAACCGGTAACCGCGAAAGGTTTTGTCTTTATGGATACCCCTGGATATGACCCTATTGCTGTCACGGGGCAAATCGCCGGAGGAGCAAATCTTCTGTGTTTCACCACAGGCCGAGGTTCTGCCTTTGGTTCCAAGCCAACCCCAAGCCTGAAGCTGGCTACCAATAATGCGCTTTGGCAACGCCAACAGGAGGATATGGATATTAATTGCGGAACCATTGTCGAGGGGGAAGAATCCATTGCAGAAGTCGGTGAACGTATCTACCAGATGATCCTTGAGATGGCATCAGGTAAAAAAACGAAGAGTGAGGAATTTGGCTATGGCAGTCAAGAATTCGTCCCCTGGACTGTTGGCTCCATAATGTAACACTCCACAAGATAATAATACCTCGTACCGCCATACTCATTATGAGTATGGCAAGGAGCCCTTATGTCTATTGTTAACGTAAATACTGAAGAAGAAAAATTAAAGGCAACAACAGTAAGGTGGCGCATATTTATTATTATGCTCTTATTAGGTGCTATTAACTATATTGACCGCACCTCTCTTTCTATTGCCATGCCTTATATTACAGATGAATTTGGTATTACCGATACTCGCGTTGTTGGTGTGATTCATAGTGCCTTTTTCTGGGCTTATGCATTAATGCAAATTCCTAGTGGGGTCATTGCTGATAAATTCAAAGCCAGACATATCATTGCGCTGGCCACTATCTTATGGGGAGCATTTCAAGCCGTTGCGGCTCTGTGTCACTCTATTTTCACCCTTTCACTTTCTCGTCTGGGGTTAGGCGTCACTGAATCTCCAATCATGCCCGCTGGCGCGAAGTTAATGGGTACATGGTTAACGCCAACCGAACGCGGACGTGGTTCGATGCTACTTGATGGCGGCGCGCCATTGGGTACGGCGCTGGGTGCGGTGATCATTGCCGGACTTATTGCCTTTTTCGACTCATGGCGTATGGCATTCGTGGTGGCTGGTGTGGGAACAATGATTGTCGGTTTACTGGCCTGGTGGTACATCCGCACTTATCCATCAGAACACCCCAGCATCAATAAAGCTGAACTGGACCATATTGTTGCGGCAAACGGTGCTGAAACCAGTAGCAAGAAATACCGTCTGGCCGATATCAAACCTTACCTGAAACAACGTAATGTGATTGCACTTATCTGTGGCTGGGTCTGCTATAGCTTCGTGTTCTATGGCCTGATGACATGGCTACCGCTCTATTTCCAGGCCACCTACGGTTTTGATATCAAATCGATGGGCGGAGCAATGGCGCTGATCTTCCTGCTGTGTTTTGTCGGCCAACTGACTGGCGGCTACATTATGGATAAATGGCGCAGCAAAGGAGCAAAAACAAGCCGCGTTATGCATACGATGTTGGCGATTTCGGCTACCACCGCTGGTGTTGGTATTTTCCTTTGCGCACAAAGCTCGACGCCAGCCGTCGCAATTACCTTGCTCACTATTGCCCTTTTTCCCCTGCGATGGGCCAGCGTTTACTGGTCAATACCCGGACTACTGGGCGCACAATCAGTTGCAGGCACCATTTGCGGAACCATGAACTTCACCAGTAATTTGTTTGCAGCCATCCTGCCTATTTTTATCGGTTTCCTGGTGCAATCCACGGGGAACTATTACGCAGCGATGATGTTCTTTGCGCTGGCTGCTGTGGGTTATCTCATCTGCTCGCTGCTGATCAACTTTGATAAAAAAATGGTCATTACCGACGAGTAATCCGCCTGAATCTGGCCCGTTTACGGGCCATCTTTCAACATCAGGAACGATGTATGTTCAATTCAGAGAATTTCATTGCCGTAGACTGGGGCTCAAGCAACCTGCGCATTTGGGTCTATCAACAGAATCAATGTGTCTGGCAACACGTCAGTCAGAATGGGGTACTCAAACATCAACCAGGTGTATTCAAAGACACCTGGTTAACACTGCTCAGTTTGTGTCCGCGGCCATTAAACACAGATACAACCGTCATAATGAGCGGAATGGTGGGCAGTAATATCGGGTGGGTAGATAGCCACTATTTACGCTGTCCAACCCCGTTAAGTGCATTATCACAGCATCTAACAAAGGTTGAAGATGCGGGCCCTTTTCCCACTTTCATCGTTCCTGGCCTGCAAATTGCCGGGCCGGAAAACTACAACGTTATGCGTGGAGAGGAAACTCAGCTATTTGGCGCCTTAGCTGATGGGAACTGGTACGTATTCCCGGGAACACACAGCAAATGGGTGCAGGTACAAGAGAGTAACGTCTGCAATTTTCAAACCGTCATGACCGGCGAGTTTTTCCACTTACTTTCACACTACTCCATCGTTGGGAAAAACGCCGAGGAACAAAACAAGAACGAACAGGCTTTTTTAGCAGGAGCCGAACGCGGCTGGCAGGAAACATGTTTATCCCGCAGCCTATTTGATCTGAGAGCCAGAATACTCACCCATGCGTTGTTACCCGATACGCTTTACGAATCTCTGTCAGGGTTATTGATTGGCCATGAAATAGCACAAATGCTACAGCACTATGCCATTAACACTGAAGAAGAAGTCATTCTGGTGGGCAATGACGATTTGCTCAGCCGCTATCAAAGCCTGTTTCATCATTTCGGTTATCGCTGTCGGCTGTGTAACGGTGAAAAAGCATTTATTAATGGCATCAGGAGACTTTTAAATGAATAGTCGTAACCCTTTGGTCGCTATTTTACGTGGGGTGAAGCCCGATGAAGTGCTGGCCCATATTGATGCACTTATCACAGCCGGATTCAGCACAATAGAAATACCGCTGAATTCGCCAGACTGGCAACGTAGTATTGCTCTTGCCGTGGAACATTATGGTCATACAGTAAAAATCGGTGCCGGAACGGTCACTAATGTCAGTGATGTCAGCACACTCTCTTCGCTGGGATGTGCATTTATCCTTACGCCCAACACCGATCCGGAAGTAATTGATACTGCGCGAGCGGCCAAAATGACCACCTGTATCGGCTGCCAAACAGTCAGCGAAGCATTTGTTGCATTCCGGCATGGCGCGGACGGATTGAAAATTTTCCCTGCGGGGGAACTGGGACCGAAGTACATCCGGGCATTAAAAGCCGTTTTGCCTCCTCAAGTCCCTTTGTATGCCGTTGGCGGAATTAGGCCAGACAATTTGTCCCATTACCTGAAGGCAGGTTGTTTCGGTGCCGGCTTAGGCAGCGATCTGTATCGTGCCGGACAATCTATCCACCAAACAGCCGCAAATGCGAAGGCATTTATCGAGGCTTATAATACTTTCTGTCAGTCTCAGGCATAAAAAAGCCCGCCATTAAGGCGGGCAAAAGTTACCAATGCACACTTAACTCAAGCAACTTTCAATTGTTGAATCTTTTTCTCACGGCGAATTTTACGTTCTTCAAACACGGCCACGATGGCCATCAGGCAGATACAGCCGATGGCGGCGGTATCCAGCGCGGCAAAGGTGCCCGCCCAGCCGGTGAGACCGAAAATCGGCGTGCCGTCGGCAATCATCCCGAGCCCCAGCTTGGCGAAGCTGTCGCCAATCAGGTAGGCGAAGGTGCCTTTAATCCCGTCGGCCGCGCCGATCGCTTTTTTCGGCACAAATCCGACGGCGGCAACGCCGATTAACAACTGCGGGCCAAACACCAGGAAGCCGAGCGCAAACAGCGAAGCCAGATAAACGTACTGGTTGCTGGCATGCTGGTAAACACCCAGCGTCGCGATGATGAGTGCCAGCGCCACGCAGGCCACCAGCGCACGACGACCGTTAGCGAGATCGGAGAGCCAGCCCCACAGCAGCGTGCCGACCAGCGCGCCCACTTCGAACAGGGTAAAGCCCTGAATTGCCACCTCTTTGGAGAGTTTTAGCTCCTGGAAGGCGTAGACGGTGGACCACTGGTCGATACCGATACGCACCACGTACAGGAAGATGTTGGAGAAGCACAGCAGCCAGATCACTTTGTTTTTCAGCACGTACTCAACAAAGATCTGCCATTTGGTCATCTCGTTTTCTTCGGTCTCTTTGTCCTCTTCGCTGATCTCCTCGCCGAACAACTCTTCGGCTTTACCGAGGCCATAAGATTCCGGGGAGTCGCTGCCGTAGCGCAGGCCGATAAAACCGACAATCAGGGCAATAATCGACGGGAAGATAAACATACCGATGACGTGGCCATCGAACAGGTAATTCGCGCCGAACAGCGCGACGCCCGCCGCACCCGCACCGCCGAGGTTGTGGGAGATATTCCACATGCCGAGGTAGGAACCGCGCTTACGGCGTGGCGTCCACTTGGTGATGGTGGAATAGCTGCACGAGCCGCCGGTGCTCTGGAAGAAACCGCTCAGCGCGTAGAAGGCGATCATCAGGAACAGGCTGGTTGACCCCGCGCCCATGCTGGCGCTGAAGCCAAGCATACAGATGGCGGAGAGGATCAGCATAAACGGCAGGAACTGCTTGGTATTTTTGCCGTCCGCGTAGTAGGAAACCACGGTTTTACCCACGCCATAGGTGATGGAGAAGCCGAGGCCAATCATCCCCAACTGCGTCATGCTCAGCCCGTAGGTGGAGATCATGTCGTTCTGCGCGATGTTGAAGTTCTTGCGGATCAAGTACATGGTCAGGTAGCCGATAAAGACCACCAGATAGGACTGCATGAACGGTTTGAACCACATTTTGCGCCGCACATCGAGCGGCAGATCCAGGGTCGGCTTGCGCACCTGGTTGAGAAAGGCCAGCATTTGACACTCCCGAGCTGATTTTTTTACCTGCGAATGGCAGGCATTGTAAAAATCAGCCGGGAGACACGCCTGAGACAGCGTCCAGGTGAAACCGGGAATATTTCTTAGTTTTGCCCCACTCGGGGCAAAAAGGTGAGGTGCATCACGCTTCGTTGAGATCGCGCGGTGCCTGGGCGTTTAAGAACGGCAGCAACAGCAGTGCTGAGATGCCGGCCGCGATGGCGATCACCACAAAGAATCCGCTCCAGTGCCAGACCTCCATCACTTTCGCCAACGGCCAGCCGGAGAGCGAGGCCCCCAGATAAGCAAACAGGCCGACAAAGCCGGTCGCCGCACCCGCCGCCTCTTTGTGCGAGCACTCCGCCGCCGCCATGCCAATCAGCATCTGCGGGCCAAAGACGAAGAAGCCGGTGGTGAAGAAGCACGCCGCCTGCATCACGTAACTGGCAAACGGCATCAGCCACAGCGAGCCCACGGAGAGCAAAATTCCGGCGGCGAAAATCAGGTTCATCGGCCCACGATTGCCGTTGAATAGCTTGTCCGAGCCCCAACCTGCAACCAGCGCGCCGATAAACCCGCCCAGTTCAAACATGGTGACGGCGGTGTTGGCGGTGACCAAATCGACGCCGAGCGTCTCCGACATATACAGATTGCCCCAGTCGTTGATCGCCGCGCGTACCACGTACACCAGCACATAGCACAGCGACAACAGCCAGATATATGGATTGAGCAACACATATTTGGTGAGGATCTCTTTACGAGTTAACCCCGCGCCCTCCTGCTGCTGGGCAATTTCCAGCTCATCGTGCCGCCAGTCGCCAATCGGCGGCAGACCAATCGCCTGCGGCCTGTCGCGCAGCCGCCAGCAAAGAAAAACGCCCACCACGATCGCCAGCGTACCGGCAATCATCATCCCGGCGCGCCAGCCGTAATGCAGCGCTGCCGCCGCCATGACGATCGGAATCAGCGCGCCGCCGACGTTGTGTGCGGTGTTCCAGATTGCCCACCAGCCGCCGCGCTCGTTGCGCGAATACCACGCGGTGAGCAGTCGGGCGCACACCGGCGCGCCCCAGCCCTGGAAGAAGGCGTTCAGCGCCCACAGTACGGCAAAGGCCCAGACCGAGGTTGAGAAGCCGAACAGGATGTTAACCACGCCGGTAGCGATAAGCCCAATGCCCATAAAATAGCGGGCGTTGGAGCGATCGCTAACAATGCCGGAGACAAATTTCGACAGCCCGTAGGTGATGTAAAACAGCGTCGCCAGCAGGCCAATATCGCTGCGGGTCAGCACGCCGCTGGTGATAATTTCCGGCACCGCGGCGTTAAAGCTTTTGCGCGTGAAATAAAACAGCGCGTAGCCGAGCCAGATAGTCAGCAGGATATGCCGCCGCCAGTAACGGTAGCGGGCGTCCACTTCCTGCTTGTCGGTGATAAGCGGCGCGCTGGCCGGAGCTTTTAAAAACTGAAACATGGCCGTTCCTTAGGCGTAGCGCTGGGGCAGCGACACGCTGACGCGCGTGCCGTGCATACAGGAAATCGTGAGTGAACCGCCGAGCGCCGTCACCCGCTCGCGCATCCCGGTGAGGCCGAAACCCTGCTGGTTCGACCCCGGCGGCAGGCCGCTGCCGTCATCTTCCATCACCAGCATCAACCGCTCATCCTGCTGCCAGCCCTGGAGAGTCACCGCGCTGGCGTTGGCATGCTTCACAATGTTGTTCAGCCCTTCCTGACAGACGCGAAACAGCGTCACGCGCTGGCTTTCGCTCAGCAATGACTCATCAATTCGCCAGTCAAGGTGGCTGACGATACCGCGACTTTCCAGCTCCATTTCGCGCATCAATGAACGGATGGCCTGTTCCAGCGTGAGATCGTCAAGCTGGCGCGGTCGCAGGCGACCCAGCAGGCGGCGCACCGAATCGTACACGCCCAGAGACAACTGCTCGATATGCGCCCCGCTTTGCTTAACGCCCGCGTTCTCGGGGGCCAGGCGCTGTACGATACCCGCCTGCGTACGAATGGCGGTGATGGTCTGGCCGATATCGTCGTGCAGCTCGCGCGCCACGTCGCGGCGCACGCTCTCTTCGGTCTCCAGCAGACGTTCCGCCAGCCGATGATTACGCGCCAGCTCGTTTTGCAGCGACTGGTTAAGCTCACGCAGCCGCTGAATACCCGCGCCGAGCAGCAGTCCGGTCAGGCTTTGTACCAGCAGCGAGAGCAGTAAATCGACCGGGTGATCGTGCCAGGTCTGGCTGGCAATCAGCGCGATGGCGTTCATCAACGTCGCAATCAGCGCGCCTTGCCAGCCGTAGTGCCAGGCGAGCGCAATAATCGGTAAAGCGAGACAAAACGGCGTAAAGCGCGAAAGCTCAGCGGGCAAACCGAGCTGTAGCCACAGACTCACGATAAACAGCAGCAGATACCAGACCAGGTGTCGCCCGCGCCAGTTTACCGGCTGTGACACCAGCGCCGGGCCGAGCGGCAGCCAGGTGGTGCTGGTGAGGTAGTGCCAGAACACCAGGCAGATCGGCGCCAGCGTTAATCCGCCGGTCAGGGTCAGTAACAGCGCATTCCAGGCTTCCTCCCCCTGCCCCAACCACGGCAGCGATTGCAGCAGCGCCGCCGCCGTCAGCGCCGCGCCCTGCAACAGTAACGTGCGCCAGTCGCGTTGATGGCGGTATCGCGAAATTAGCATCACCGGGAGTAGCGTGAGGGCGCTTCCGATCATCAAAAGTGGCAAATGGGCCAGCGCCACCTCCTGCGCCAGCCAGTACATCAACAGCCATTCCGCACCCAGCAACACCGGCCAGTAACCGCGCGGGCATTGCAGCATTAATCCCAGACGCAGGCCAAACGGAAACAGCAGTACTGCCAGCTCCGGGCGTTCGACCAGATGCAGGCTGATGCTCCACAGGCAAAACCACGCGGCGGAAAAAATAAAGAAACAAGCGACAACGGTAATCAACCGGGAGAAAAGTGCGTTCATTGCCAGCCGTCAAACATCCGGCGCGCCAGTTCAACATCGTTGCTGACGTTCAGCTTTTCCATCAGGTTGGCGCGATGAACGTGCACCGTTTTCGGCGACAGCCCCAGCTCGGCGGCAATCTCTTTCACCGCCATCCCCTGCGCCAGCTTCTCCGCCACTTGACGCTCACGTTTGGTCAACGGATCCTGACGCCCGGCCGCCAGCTTGACGGCGATGTCCGGCGTCAAATAGCAACCGCCGGTCGCCACGGTATGCACCGCCGCAATCAGTTCATCCGGGCTACAGCGTTTTGAAAGAAAGCCACGCGCGCCTGCGTTGAGCGCCTGCTCGACCAGTGCCGGGCTGTCGTGGACGGAGAGCATGATGATCGCCATCCCTTTTGGCAGTTGGCTGAGTAGCTCCAGGCCCGAGATATCGGGCATCGAGATATCGCAAATACACACCTGCACGCCGCGCCCCGGTAAACCGGCCAGCGCCTCGCGCCCGGAGCCAAATTCCGCCACAACCTGCAAATCAGCTTCCAGCCCCAGCAGTTGGGCAAAGCCGGAGCGGACGATAGTGTGGTCGTCGATAAGGGCGATGGTGATCATGGGTTTGTCCTGGGGCTGGGAAACGCCTGATGGCGCTGCGCTTATCAGGCCTACGGGAAGGTAGGCCGGATAAGGCGTTTATGCCGCCATCCGGCAAAAGCGCTTACCTTAACGATAAGCGCTTTGGTGTTCAAGCCTTGAGCGATCAGGCTATGCCTGTCGTGACGGTAAATGTCCGGGTGTGCTGCGGTTCTATTTCAATCAAGGTGCCATTGCGTTGTGCCGCCAGGAATCCTTCGGGTCGACAGGTTGCAGGCAAGGCGAATGCCGCAACCTGTTGATCGCCGTTATACAGGATCCATCGCGTCACATAATTCAGCTCCGCGCTGGAGAAGCGTGTAACGAACGTGGTGCCATCTGGTGCTATCATGCTAAATTCCGGCTTATCTGTGTATCTGTCCAGTTGGTCAGCAAAGAAGACAATTTCCGGATCGTAAAAATGGGGTTCATTGAGCCGCGCCAGAGAAGCCTCGCCCTGCACAATCCGCTGATTAAACGCCAGCCATTGCTCAGTCGGCTTAACATGCGCGGGTATCGACTCACGCAGCTTCATGGCCTCATCCGGAATATTCTGGCTGAAGGAGGCTTCCGGTACGTAGGCATAGTTCATATGGCACATGTACTGCAACGGCATTGCCACTGAGGCGAGGTTGGTAACCGCCATCTGAATATCAAACAGCGCGCTCGCTTTGTGCATTACCACCGCAGGATGCGCCTGATAATGATGACCGAACCCCATCACATACTCATAGCGTCCACCCACGCGCAAATTCTCACCCTCCAGCTCCAGCCAGGCTTCATCCATCGCGGCACAAGCCATTTCACCGTGCAAAGGATGTGAATCTTCTGGCGATGGGCAACCATTAGCCAACAGACCTGAGTGGAAGGCAAAACAGCCGTAGGTCGCCACCACTTCCGCCGCCAGTTTCGGCTGACTGAACATGTTACGCATGGTCAGGTCATGGCCATCAAACTGAGCATCCCAGATCATTTGCCCCATCCAGGGCAGAATAACCAGATGTCCACGACTGTTTTCTACCTTCAGCCCTTCCACTCCGCTGGCGTAACGAAATGCGGTAACCGTGAAGTCGCTATTCTTCAGTAAGATTCGCGGATGCTCTGCAAAGAGTTCTCGCCACAGCGTTATACGTGTTGTCATGATCGCTCTCCTCAGGAAACTGTCGCTTCAGCCAGGTTGTTGCGCACTTTGCTTTCACGCCAGAAGTAGATACCGACGTACACGAAGCAGAGCATGGAAACCAGGAACGAAAGTTGCAATGAATGGAACATATCAGCCACATAGCCTTGAATCGCCGGAACCACCGCCGCGCCGACAATCGCCATAACAATGACGGCACCTGCCATTTCGGTATGTTCGTTATCCACGGTATCAAGCGTACCAGCATAGATTGTCGCCCAGCAGGGTCCAAAGAGGACACTTACCAGCACTGCGACATACACAGCGCTGAAACTTGGCGCCAGTGCAACATAGATGAGGAACAGGGCACCAATGATGGAATAGAGAATCAGCACTTTTTCCGGATTGAAGCGTGTCATCAAAATGTTGGCGATAAACTTGCCGATAAAGAAGCAGGCGAAGCTATAGACCATGAAGGTTGAGGCGTCGCGCTCGTTGATATCACCTAATTCCAGTGCCAGACGGATGGTGAATGACCACACCGCGACCTGCATCCCCACATAAAGAAATTGCGCCACAATTCCACGACGGAAACGGGCATTGCTGGCCAGATAACGCAGTGTATCCATCGCTGACGGGCGTTTACGACTCGTGGTTTGCGCGACTTTACAGGTCGGGAAGCGGGTCAGCAGGAATAACACCATCACCACAACCAGCACCATAATCATGTACTTGTATGGCTCAAGAGTATTTTCCAGCATCATCACTTTAAAGTTATGGATCTGCTCGGCGTTCATCCCGGCCATCTGTTTTTCCAGGCTTTCGCCTTCAGAGAAGACCAGATATTTACCCAGCAGAATACCAGCCGCTGCGCCAATAGGATAAAAGGTCTGGCTGATGTTCAGGCGTAAGGTCGCATAGGCTTTTGGGCCTATCATTGAGCTGTAGGTGTTGGCTGCCGTTTCCAGGAAACTCAGGCCAATCGCAATCGCGAAAATCGCCGCAAGGAACATGGTGTAGGTGGCCATGTGCGATGCCGGGAAAAAGAGCGTACACCCAACGATATAAAGGGTCAGCCCCATTAAGATGGCGATTTTATAACTGGTTTTTTTAATCACCAGAGATGCCGGGATCGCAATTAAAAAATAGCCGCCATAAAAGGCACTCTGAACTAATGCCGAGGCAAAGTTACTGAGTGAAAATACACTTTTGAATTGCGTAATCAGAATATCATTTAATGCGGCTGCGCATCCCCATAACGGGAATAAACAGGATAACAAAATAAACTGGAACAGAGGGGTCTTATTCAAATAGCCGTCAGGCATCTGAATGATGTTTTTATCGTTCATAGTGCTACCTTTTACAGTGCAGGAGTATTATTCGTTTAAGGTAAGAAACTCATTAAATTGTTCGATGCTTGGATAAGATGATTGAGTGCCTTTCCCGGTAACGCTAAAAGCAGCGAAGAGAGCGGCTTTTTTCATGGCGGTTTCCACATCACCGCTTTGAACGTAATAGTGAGCAAAACAACCGATGAAAGCGTCGCCTGCGCCACTGGTATCGACAGCGTTCACTCTAAACGCCGGAACATGGACTTCCTGGTCACGCGTCATCCACAGCGCACCTTTCTCACCCATGGTGACGATAATATTGTTCAGACCTTTATCAACCAGAGAACGTGCTGCTGCGCGAATATGGTCATAGGTATCTACTGGCATACCGGTTAATATTTCCAGCTCGGTTTCGTTCGGCACGAAAAAATCACACTTACAGGCATAAGACATATCTAATTCCCGTAATGCAGGGGCGGGATTTAGTAACACTTCAATACCGTGCTTTTTGCCGAATTCAATCGCGTGATAAACGGTTTCCAGCTGCACTTCCAGTTGCAGGATAATAAGCTGACATTTTTTCAGATCTTCTGCCGCACGATCGATATCTTCCGGGGAGAGAAATTTGTTCGCTCCTTTAATAATCAGAATGCTGTTGCTGGAGTTGGCATTAACAAAGATCGGTGCGACACCGCTGCTGGTGCAGGGTACCTTTTCGACATAGGTGGTATTAATTCCCCAGGATTCGAGATTACGAATAGTGTTATCCGCAAAAATGTCATCACCGACTTTTGTCAGCATCAGCACTTTGGAATTGAGCTTAGCGGCCGCAACGGCCTGATTTGCGCCTTTACCCCCGCAGCCAATTTTGAACGCCGGCGCTTCCAGCGTTTCCCCTTCTTTGGGCATCTGGTTGATGTAGGTGATGAGATCCACCATGTTGGAGCCAATAACCGCGATATCCATTTTACTACCTCTCAGAAACAATCACACAACAATGATATTAAAATAACATTATCATGTTACTTTTGTATCATTTGTGACTAGGATCGCGATTGGAAGATCATTTTATTGTTTATTTATTACGCTAAATGTTGCTATCCGATCACACTAAAAATGATGAAGTTGCTTACAATTGACTGAAAGTTAACTGGATATAATCAATAAAACGTGAAAAAACACGCTTTTATTTCCGAATAGTCAGACGTATAGTAATGCGGCAATGTCATGTTCTCAGAAACACAAAAATGTTACTGAAGGAACATGGAAATATGATTCGTGGAGAAGCACATGGAAACCAAGCAGAAAGAACGTATTCGACGTCTGATGGAATTGTTGAAGAAGACCGACCGAATCCATCTGAAAGAGGCGGCACGAATGCTGGAAGTTTCCGTGATGACTATTCGTCGGGATCTCAGTCAGGATGACGAGCCGTTACCACTCACGCTGCTCGGTGGTTACATTGTGATGGTGAACAAACCTGCTACCATCGTTAACGCGCCACTCCCCGCGCAAAAGCAGTATCACCGCGACGATTTACCGGTTGCCATTCTGGCAGCGGGACTGGTGAGTGAAAATGATCTGGTCTTTTTTGATAATGGTGCGGAAATGCCGTTAGTGGTCAGCATGATCCCGGACGATATTTCCTTTACCGGGATTTGCTACTCGCATCGGGTGTTTGTAGCGCTAAATGAAAAACCCAACGCCACAGCGATTCTTTGCGGGGGAACCTACCGGGCGAAAAGTGACGCCTTTTACGACACCAGCAATCCCTCCCCGCTGGATGCACTCAACCCACGGAAAGTCTTTATCTCCGCCAGCGGAATCCATGAGCATTTCGGCGTTAGCTGGTTCAATCCGGACGATCTGGCCACAAAACGCAAAGCGATGGAACGCGGATTACGTAAAATTCTGCTGACGCGCCACGCCCTGTTCGATGAGGTCGCCCCCGCCAGCATTGGTCCACTCTCCACCTTTGACGTACTGATAAGCGACCGTCCGTTACCGGCAGATTACGCAACCCACTGCCGGAACGGCTCTGTCAAAGTGATTACCCCGGATTCAGACGGCGACTAACTCACTCGAAGAAGACGGAGATTTTATTAAACATCGACGGGTCTGACTGGTTGCGGGCGACTTTCACCACATCTTCCAGTTTGTCGATCTGGCTTATCATCTGTTCCAGACGCTGATCGTCGTTGACCAGTAGCCAGATACGGCTCTTATCGCTGTCCTGGATCGGTAGGCAAAGAATACCTTCCACGTTGAACGCGCGGCGGGCAAACAGCCCGCAGACGTGGGTCATTACGCCCGGATGGTTGCGTACGGTGAGTTCCAGGATTACGTTGTCATGAGTCTGCTGTTGCATGGCTTATTCCCCCACCATTTCAGTGTTTGCCGCGCCCGGCGGCACCATCGGGTACACTTTTTCTTCCGCGTCGATACGCACGTGGATCAGCGCAGGCCCAGGACGATTAATCATTTCCTGCAACGCTGCCTGTGGATCCGCTTCGTTATTCAAATCACAAGTTTCCAGACCAAATCCGGCTGCGATCTGTATAAAGTTAATCATCCCCGGATAGGTCGCGGCAAAAACACCCTGCTTATAGAACAGGCTCTGCTGCTGATATACCAAACCCAGCGCTTCGTTATTCATCAGAATGATTTTAATATCCAGCTGATTTTCGCTGGCCGTCGCCATTTCCTGAATATTCATCATCAGGCTACCGTCGCCAGAGAAGCACAGGACTTTTTTATCCGGGTTCGCCAGCGCCGCGCCAATGGCCGCCGGCAGACCAAATCCCATGGTGCCCAGACCACCAGAGGTCAGCCACTGGCGCGGACGGTTCAGCGGATAAGCCTGTGCCGCCCACATCTGATGCTGGCCGACGTCGGTGGTGATAATGGCGCTGTCATCCACGCAAGCCGCCACAGCGTTGATCAGCCCATAGTGACTGAGCGGGTCGCTTTCCTGCGGAATAGCGCAAGGAAACTCACGTTGTAAATCGGCCACCATCTGATGCCATGCCTCTCGCGGCTGGGCTGCAACCAATGGGATCAGTTGCGCCAGAACCTCATCGACATCCGCCTGAATCGCGACATGCGGCTGTTTGATTTTACCCAGCTCCGCACGATCGATATCCACGTGGATGATTTTGGCGTTCGGGCAGAACTGTTCGGTTTTACCAATCGCCCGGTCATCAAAACGTGCGCCCAGAACAATCAGTAAGTCCGCTTCTTGCAGAATAAAGTTGGTGCTGCGCGCGCCGTGCATACCCAGCATGCCTAACGACAGCGGATGCGCCTTTGGCAGCATGCCCAGCGCCATCAAGGTCATGGTGGTAGGCAGCATGGCTTTTTCGGCCAGTTCACGCACGCGTGCGGGCGCGTTAATCACGCCGCCGCCGAGGTACAGCACCGGACGCTGTGCGGCATTAATCATGGCCGCGGCATCGCGAATGCTGTCCTGACTGAACGCCGGCGCCGCCATTTTCTGCGCGGGTTCCGGCATCTCTTCAATTTCAAATACGGCGGTTTGAATATCCTTAGGAATGTCTATCCACACCGGGCCTGGGCGTCCGGACTGCGCAATGCGGAACGCATCGCTCATGACCTGCGGTAATTCATTGATATGACGGACCAGATAGTTGTGTTTGGTGATGGGGATAGAAATACCGTAGGTGTCGACTTCCTGGAAGGCGTCGGTACCGATCATCGAGGCCGGAACCTGCCCGGTGATACACACCAGCGGGATGGAATCCAGACGAGCATCGGCAATCGCGGTAACCAGGTTGGTGGCGCCCGGCCCGCTACAAGCCATACACACGGCGGGTTTACCATCGGTTCGCGCCATGCCTTGCGCGATAAACCCCGCACCCTGCTCGTGGCGCGCCAGGATATGACGGATTTTCGTGCTTTGGCTTAACGCGTCATAGACGGGAAGGATCGATCCGCCAGGGATACCGGTGACTACCTGGATTCCCTGACGTTCCAGGAAATGAACGATGAATTCTGCGCCCGTAAAACGCGTACGCTTGGATGTTATGCCCGAACTTGCCATGCTCCAGTCCTTTTATTCTGGGCCGTTGCTCCGGGCAGGTCTCTTAAACGAAAAACCCCGCCCGGTTTGCGCCGGCGGGGTTTTGGAATCGTGTGTTGATCCGGACCCTACGGCGCATTGCCGACGACCACCACCACACGCACGACGACCGCTGCGCGAGATGGCGCAGTTTTTAGTAGGGTCGCAGTCAGCATGGAAGGGTTCATTAGGGACCTGTCTGTTTGTTGATTAACTGGATTTATACAAACACAGGTTTTTCAGCGTGACAATGGAAAAATTTTCATCTGCACAAAAATGCGTCAAAGATCACATTTCGCTATGTGATGATGAAAAACAAAAAACCCCGCCGGAGCGAGGTTCTTTTCAGCGTTGTGCGGTTGGTAGCCGCCGGGCACACTGTGTTATGTCAACGAGAAAAGTATACGCGTTCTGCGAAGAACACGCAATTTCGGCACGAATTTTGATGATGTTGAGTATGGCCTAATGTTGACGTCTCGTCCATAAAATACTGTTAATTTATACAGTATTTATCTATAATATTTCGGTACGCAATGTGTTATGCGGGGGCCGCATCGTAAACCGGCGCATCAAAGTCCTGGCTGAAACGGGTGGTGCCGTCAGCGCCTTAACCCCCGTGTGAGCACACTGTGTTATGTCAACAAAGGTGCTGGCAACAGGCAGCGGCGAGGTACGCCAGCACCGTGCTCCTTGTACCAAAAGGAGAGCGTATGAGCCTCGTGGATATCGCTATTCTTATCCTCAAACTCATTGTTGCAGCACTGCAACTACTTGATGCCGTTCTGAAATACGTTAAGTAATTCAGATTCAAGTCGCACCTAAGGGGAGCGGGTAACACTCCGCTCCCCTTTCACCTTTTCCCAGGTGCTTGTCACGCGTCAATATGTTACGTTTTTATGACATTCTCAGGGAAGAATTCCGCCATGACGCTTTCTGTTTTCTGCATTTTGCTGTTCGCCGCGTTGCTGCATGCCAGCTGGAATGCCATTGTTAAGGCTGGAAACGATAAACTGTACTCGGCGATCGGCGTCAGCGGCTCGGCTGCGATTATGGCATTGATCTGCTTACCCTTTGCGCCTCAGCCTTCTGCCGCCAGCCTGCCGTTTTTGGCTGTCTCAACGGCCTTACAAGTGGTGTACACGGTTCTTGTCGCCAAAACCTATCAGGTTTCGGATATGAGTCAGACCTACCCTTTAATGCGCGGCACCGCACCGTTGCTGGTTGCGATTATCAGCGTCCTGTTCCTTGGCGATAGTCTCTCTATGCTTGCCTGGGTGGGGATTGCCACCATCTGCCTGGCTATTCTCGGCATGGCATTTAACGGACGCAGCAGCTCGCAACGCGGGATCGTTCTGGCGCTCATTAACGCCTGTTTTATTGCCGGTTACACGCTGGTCGACGGCACCGGGGTACGCTTATCAGAAACCGCGTTGGGTTATACGCTGTGGACCTTCTTTCTGAACGGTTCTTGCCTGCTCACATGGGCGATGATCGCCAGACGCCGGGAAGCGTCACGCTATCTGGTACAGCAGTGGAAGAAAGGTATTCTTGGCGGGATTAGCACGATGGGTTCCTACGGACTGGCGCTGTGGGCCATGACCCAGGCGCCGTTGGCGGTGGTCGCTGCGCTGCGTGAAACTTCCATCCTGTTTGGCGCGCTGCTCGCCTGGCTGCTACTGAAAGAGAAGGTCGCAGGGATACGTCTTGTCGCAGCCGCAGGTATTGCCATAGGCGCGGTTTTGCTACGCTTGTCATGATCTGTTGGTCGACCTGATGCAATCCGGCAACATTTGTTGCCGTTTTTTGTTTACATTTCCTGCCGTTCATCGCTTAAACATTCCAGCCTACTATCTGGCCTTCTTTTTCTGTTGTGGTAGATTCCACGCGCATTTACGGGAAAGTGCAGCACCTTATTCTTATTTTTTCACTTTTTGAAAAGTTATCAGCGAAATGAAAAGGCATAGAAGCGTCAATTTGTTGTTGATGTTGGTATTACTGGTGGCGGTTGGACAGATGGCGCAAACCATTTATATCCCCGCTATTGCTGATATGGCGCGTGAACTGAACGTTCGCGAAGGGGCGGTGCAAAGCGTGATGGCCGCCTATCTGCTGACCTATGGCCTGTCACAACTGTTTTACGGCCCACTTTCCGATCGCGTTGGCCGCCGTCCGGTGATCCTCGCCGGGATGTCTATTTTTATGTTGGCCACGCTGGTCGCCATCACCACCCACAGCCTGACGGTACTGATTATCGCCAGTGCAATCCAGGGGATGGGAACGGGCGTCGGCGGTGTGATGGCGCGAACCTTGCCGCGAGACCTGTATGAAGGTACACAGCTTCGTCACGCCAACAGTTTGCTGAATATGGGGATCCTGGTCAGTCCGCTACTGGCGCCGCTGATTGGCGGTATGCTGGATACCGTGTGGAACTGGCGCGCTTGTTATATTTTTCTGCTTATTCTGTGCGCGGGCGTCACGTTTAGCATGGCGCGCTGGATGCCGGAAACGCGCCCGGCAGGCGCGCCGCGTCCACGGCTTATCGCCAGTTACAAGACGCTGTTTGGCAACAGCTCTTTCACCTGTTACGTGCTAATGCTGATCGGCGGCCTGGCGGGCGTTGCGGTCTTCGAAGCCTGCTCCGGGGTATTATTGGGCGCAAGGCTGGGTTTAAGCAGCATGGTGGTCAGTATCCTGTTTATTCTGCCTATTCCGGCGGCGTTTTTCGGCGCCTGGTTCGCCGGTCGCCCGAACAAGCGTTTCTCAACGCTGATGTGGCAGTCGGTCATCTGCTGTCTGGTTGCCGGTTTGATGATGTGGATCCCAGGCCTGTTCGACGTGATGAACGTCTGGACGCTGCTGGTTCCCGCCGCGCTGTTTTTCTTCGGCGCCGGGATGTTGTTTCCACTGGCAACCAGCGGCGCAATGGAACCTTTCCCGTTCCTGGCGGGCACTGCCGGCGCGCTGGTCGGGGGATTACAGAACATTGGTTCCGGTGTGCTGGCGTGGTTCTCGGCGATGCTGCCACAGACCGGACAAGCCAGTCTGGGCCTGTTGATGACCCTTATGGGGCTGCTGATTTTTGTATGCTGGCTTCCACTGGCGTCACGCGTGTCGCATCAGGGGCAGGCGGTTTAAGCGCATGATGGCCCGGTTTATCGCCGGGTTTATCACATTCAGGCGCAACCATCGTCGTCAGTAACGGCTCCAGCGCCGGACGCCAGGCTCCCTCCTCGCCATCATAGAACTGCGTATCCGCATTGACAGCATAGGGAATCTTCGCTTTCTTCAGCTCGCACGCCATAAAACGGGCGAAGGTCATTTGCGCAGCAGAAGGTCCATTTTTAATGGTTTCTCCCGGCGACCAGCCGCCTACCCAACTCACATGACCGGTTTTCTGCTGCCAGCGAATGGCGGTATTGATACGGGCGCGAATAGCCGTCTTTTCCGCTGCAGTCCCTGACGTCCATGGGTATTTGCCGTTATTTTTCAGCGGCCCCCACGGGAAGATATGCCATTCGGCCAGCACGGTATTCTGGCTTTGCGGCGGCAACTTCAGGTTTGGCAGTTCTTCCGGCGCGGCACGCAGTCGCGGCGCGATGAAGATCATCCGTTGCGGGTCAATAGCGTGGATGGTACGAATCGTTTTGTCATACACCCGGTTGAGCGATGCCTGATTATGGTTGAGCTTATCCGCAGGTTCATAAATCAGGTCAAAACCCAGAAGCGGCGAACGTTGACCAAAGTAATGCGCCACCGCCACCCACCAGTTCACCACCTCTTTTTCATTACCGGCGCTGGGGTCTTGTTTATATTCATCCGCCTGGTAAGCAATAATCGGGATTACGCCATACTGCTCGCAGGCTTCGACCAGCTTGCGCAGATGAATCAGTCTGGCTTCTGTCGGTTCTCCCGCCACGCGAATACGCACATGGGAAATGCCTTTCGCCCTGAAATCCCGCACCACCAGCGGATCGAACTCGCGGATGCCACGCTCGGTTCGCGCCCAATCTACGTCCATCCCGACCCCAAGCTGCTGCGCATACGACGCCGCCGTCAGCGCTGGTGGTGCTGCACACACGGTGGCGCTGGCGAAGAGTAACAGGGAAACAATCGACTTTAACACGGTCGTCCTTACGCAAATCATCAGGAGTGATATCACGTATTTAGCATGCTTTTTTACTTTCCGTGTAGAGAGAAAGCGTAAAAAATATGCATGACCCGCTTATTTAACCTGCTCCTGTAGCCAGCCAATAAACGCCTCGATTTTCGGCCACTGCCTGCCGGGCAGCGTGGTGATGTAGTAATGCTGATGGCATTTCAGCGCCATATCGCCAAAAGGCGCGACCAGCTCTCCGCTATCGAGGCGTTTTTGCACCAGCCTCTTACGGCCCATCGCTACGCCGATGTGATTCATTGCCGCAATCACCGCTAAATCAGAACGATCGAAACCAATGCCCGACGATGTCGGCAAATTTACCGCAAAATGCTGCGCCCAGCTGTGCCATTCATCGGTCCCGGAATCGTTGCTCCACGCCTGTCTGTCATGCAGCAACGTACAGTGCGGCAAATTCACCAGCGAGCCAGTGAGACCATAACGAGAGGCATAGTCCGGGCTGCAGACCGGCAAAATCTCTTCATCCATCAGAAAATGATGCGTGAGCTGCGCGGAGGGCGCGTCGTCAAAATAGATCGCCAGATCGATGCCGGCACGCTGCAGATTGACGTTGTCGTTCCCTGTCAGCATGGTCAGCGAAATCGACGGGTAGCGACGGGTGAAGTCGCCGAGCGCCGGAACCAGCCAACACTGGGCGATAGAGGGCCGTGAGTACACGGTGAGCATCCCCGACAGTTCCTGATTTTTGATATCAAGAATTTCCTGGTTAAGCGTGTCCAGCGACGATTTCAGCGCCCAGAACACCCGTTTACCCTCGTGAGTCAGTTCCACTTTGCGGTGAGAACGGACAAACAGTTGAATACCCAACTCATCTTCCAACTGATTAATGCGATGGCTGACAGCGCTGGGGCTTAATGACAATTCCTCTGCCGCCAGCGCAAACGACTGATGGCGGGCCGCCACTTCAAAGGTATACAGCTTTGACAGCTGCCAGCCGTTAAGTAGTCGGTTTCTGACTTCGCGTAGGGGATCCATATTCATCTCTGTCATCCTGAATCATGCGTCGGAGTGTAAAAAAAACCGCTGTAAAAATCAGCACAAAGATGATTCATAGTGAACCATATCGCACTAATGACGTGTAATTAGACGTAAATCACTCACTTGATGCAATCTGGCTCATGTGAAAGAGGATTTATATCGTTTGTCAGACCCTGCCTTATTTTTGTCCAATAACCTCAGGTTAATCACAGGGCAAGGTGAGTTATGCACTCTCAAATCTGGGTTGTGAGCACGCTGCTGATAAGCATCGTGTTAATCGTTTTGACCATCGTGAAGTTCAAATTCCACCCGTTTCTGGCGCTGCTGTTAGCCAGCTTCTTCGTGGGTACGATGATGGGTATGGGGCCGCTGGATATGGTCAATGCCATTGAGAGCGGCATCGGCGGTACGCTGGGCTTCCTCGCCGCGGTTATCGGCCTCGGGACCATTCTGGGCAAAATGATGGAAGTGTCCGGCGCGGCAGAACGCATTGGCCTGACGTTACAGCGCTGCCGCTGGCTTTCCGCTGATGTCATGATGGTGCTGGTCGGGCTGATTTGCGGGATCACGCTGTTTGTTGAAGTCGGCGTGGTACTGTTGATTCCGCTGGCTTTTTCGATTGCCAAAAAGACCAATACTTCACTGCTGAAGCTGGCGATCCCACTGTGTACGGCGCTGATGGCGGTGCACTGTGTGGTGCCGCCGCATCCGGCCGCTCTGTTCGTCGCGAATAAGCTGGGTGCGGACATTGGCAGCGTAATTGTTTACGGTTTACTGGTCGGCTTAATGGCCTCGCTTGTCGGCGGGCCGCTGTATCTGAAATTTCTCGGTAACCGCCTGCCGTTTAAACCGGTGCCGGCTGAGTTTTCCGACCTTAAAGTTCGCGACGAAAGTACGCTGCCGTCGCTGGGCGCAACGCTGTTTACCGTCCTGTTGCCGATTGGCCTGATGCTGGTCAAAACCGTTGCTGAGTTGAACATGGCGAAAGGCAGCACGCTGTATACGCTGCTGGAGTTTATTGGTAACCCGATCACCGCGATGTTTATTGCCGTCTTCGTGGCCTACTACATTCTCGGCCTGCGTCAGCACATCGGCATGGGCGCGCTGCTGACCCACACTGAAAACGGGTTTGGTTCGATTGCCAACATTCTGCTGATTATCGGCGCAGGCGGCGCATTCAACGCTATCCTCAAGAGTAGCGGGCTGGCAGATACCCTCGCGCTAATCCTTTCAAACATGCATATGCACCCAATTCTGCTGGCGTGGCTGGTGGCGTTAATTCTGCATGCTGCGGTGGGCTCTGCCACGGTGGCGATGATGGGCGCGACGGCAATCGTGGCACCAATGCTGCCGCTCTATCCCAACGTTAGCCCGGAGATCATCGCTATTGCAATTGGTTCCGGCGCCATTGGCTGCACGATCGTCACAGATTCCCTCTTCTGGCTGGTGAAGCAGTACTGCGGCGCCACCCTGAATGAGACGTTCAAATACTATACGACCGCGACATTTATCGCGTCCGTGATTGCACTGGTGTGCACATTCCTGCTTTCCTTTATTATTTAAGCGCGAAGAGACTGACTATGGAAAACATTCAAACACTTATCGGCCAGTATCCTTTAGTGGAAGATCTGGTGGCTCTCAAAGAGACGGCCTGGTTTAACTCTGGCACCACCTCTCTTGCAGAAGGTTTACCCTATGTTGGCCTGACCGAACACGATGTTCAGGATGCCCATGCCCGGCTGAAGCGCTTCGCGCCGTACCTGGCACAGGCCTTCCCGGAAACCGCAGCCACCGGCGGCATTATTGAGTCTGAGCTGGCTGCAATCCCATTGATGCAAAAACGACTGGAAAAAGCATTCGGACAGCACATCTGCGGCGAACTGTTGCTGAAAAAAGACAGCCACCTGCCGATTTCCGGCTCAATTAAAGCGCGTGGCGGCATTTATGAGGTCCTGACCCACGCGGAAAAACTGGCGCTGGAAGCCGGTCTGCTGACGACAGAAGATGATTACAGCATTCTGCTTTCACCTGAATTTAAACAGTTTTTCAGCCAGTACAGCATCGCGGTAGGCTCCACCGGCAACCTCGGGATGTCGATTGGCATCATGAGCGCCCGTATCGGCTTTAAGGTGACGGTACATATGTCTGCCGACGCGCGCGCATGGAAAAAAGCCAAACTACGCAGTCACGGCGTGACGGTCGTCGAGTATGAAGAAGATTACGGCGTGGCGGTTGAACAGGGTCGCAAAGCGGCAGAGTCCGATCCGAACTGCTTCTTTATTGATGATGAAAATTCCCGCACGCTGTTTTTAGGTTACGCGGTGGCTGGTCAGCGTCTGAAGGCGCAGTTCGCGCAGCAGGGTCGCGTGGTGGATTCTGACCATCCGCTGTTTGTCTACCTGCCGTGCGGCGTCGGCGGCGGTCCTGGCGGGGTGGCGTTTGGTCTGAAGCTGGCGTTTGGCGATAACGTACACTGCTTCTTCGCCGAGCCGACCCATTCACCCTGCATGCTGCTGGGGATTTATACCGGGCTGCACGATACCATTTCCGTGCAGGACATTGGCATCGACAACCTGACGGCGGCGGATGGGCTGGCGGTGGGCCGCGCTTCGGGGTTTGTCGGCCGGGCGATGGAACGTCTGCTCGACGGTCTGTACACCCTGGACGATCAGACGATGTACGACATGCTGGGCTGGCTGGCGCAGGAAGAAGGGATTCGCCTTGAGCCTTCAGCGCTGGCGGGGATGGCCGGTCCGCAGCACGTTTGCGCCTCTGCTGACTATCAGCAGATGCACGGCTTCAGCGCCGACCAGCTCAATAACGCCACTCATCTGGTGTGGGCGACCGGCGGCGGCATGGTGCCGGAAGCCGAAATGGCGCAGTATCTGGCCAAAGGGCGATAACGCCGCTGTGCTTAACGCAGCATCGCCATCAGTTCCATCGGTGAGCGATGCTGCTTAAGCAGGTCACGCATCACGCGCATATGCGGAGCGGTATGGTTGAAGAAAGCCTGATATCCTGTACACAGCACGCCCTTTCCATTCTCCTCGCGATACGCAGGACAATCTCCATGGTAGTACTGAAACAAAGAGCATGCCTGACAGCGTGTATTCTGCAGTGTCATCGTCTGGCATTCAAACAGTGCAGTCCGACCACACCACTGGCGTAGCGTATTATCGAAAAGCTGAATAGATATTTGATTAATATCTTCACGTACCCAGATATCAAATATCGCAATTAAAAATCGCCCCCACCCGTCCGGCGTCACTGAATCTTCAGTCAGGTAACCTGAAGCATCGCGCTTAATCAAAGGAGTAAACTGTACGAGGCGAACTTTTCCTTGTTGCAAACCACGATACAATTCAACCGGTTGTAAACTTTTCTGGTGGTTAATCACCATTTCTAAAACGTCATCACTAACATCCATGTTCTCACATCCTGTCATGCAAAATTCTCGATAAATACGATAAGTTGGCGAACATGCGTTACAGCAAACAGTATTGCGAGGGATAACACCGCGAGGGAGATCATAAATTTGTCACGCACCGCGCGAGATTCAGAAAAATCACTATCACTCACATCCATGAGATTACGGCTGCGGGTATAACGCCAGAGAATAATCGCCACCAACGTCAGTATGACGATCGATATCCAGAACAGTGCCCCAGCCTGATGCCAGTTGTGCTTAATCGCCAGCGCCATTAACGCGCCATAACCCAACAACGTACGAAACCATGCCAACGATGTGCGCTCCGGTTGTAGTCCCGGATCGGCGATACGTCGCGATTTACGGCTATCCGGCATACAGCACCAGCACCATAACAATCACCGCTACAATCGTCAGCATTGCGCTGATAATGAGCAAACTGTGGGTGTAAGGCAAATCCTCTTTCAAGCGCATTGCCTTTTCATTACGTAACCAGCGCAAATAACCATAAATAGCCAGACCGCCAGCAAACAGACACAGCAACAGGGCCAATACTTCGCGAATAACTGGCGTGGCGAAATCCGGAGCCAGTTGATCCAGACCAACGCCTGCGGCCAGAAAACCTAACGAGGTGCGTATCCATGCCAGAAATGTGCGTTCATTTGCCAGCGAGAAGCGGTAATCCGGCGCTTCCCCTAGGCGGGAAATCTTCATGACGACTCCTTCAATATTGTTGTCTGGTCGTTATACCGGAACAGTTCAGCAGTATGAACCTGATTCGCAAACGGAAGAGAACGTAATGTGATGAGACAATGGAAAAAAGATGTGGCGAATGGCGACTTGCACCGTATCCGACCTACAGGAGATGCAGGCCGGATACGCTGTTACTAACCTATTCCCCAGAAAATCACCGCCAGCAGCTGTGGGGTAATAATCCTCAGGAACATCACCAGCGGATAAACGGTAGCATAGGAGAGCGCCGCCGCCCCGCTGGTGGCATGCAGGTTGTTAGCAAACGCCAGCGCGGGGGGATCGGTCATCGAACCCGCCAGCATACCGCACAGCGTCAGATAGTTCATTTTGGCGAAGATACGCGCCAGCAGTCCCACGGTAATCAGCGGAATGGCGGTAATAAAAATACCGTACCCGACCCAACTCAGCCCATCGCCCTGGGTCAGCGTATTAACAAAATCACCGCCAGATTTCAGGCCAACCACCGCAAGGAACAGCACAATACCTAACTCTCGCAGCGCCAGGTTAGCGCTGGGAGGCATAAACCAGTACAGCTTACCAATGCTGCCAATACGCCCCAGAATTAAGGCCATGATCAGCGGTCCACCGGCCAAACCCAATTTTAACGCCACCGGGAAACCCGGGATGAACAGCGGGATGGACCCCAGTAGAACACCCAGTCCTATACCGATAAATACCGGCAGCATCTGCACCTGTTGCAGTTTTTGCTGCGCGTTGCCGACAACATTGGCAACGGCATCAATGGATGCGGGACGCCCCACCAGATTGAGGATATCCCCGAATTGCAGGCTGGCATCGCTGCTGGCCACCAGCTCAACGCCCGCACGGTTCAGACGGGAGATAACCACGTCGTAACGTTCTTTAAAATGCAGGTCGCGGATACGTTTACCCAGCACCTGTTCGTTGGTCACCACCACGCGTTCAACGCGTAAATCAGTACCTCGCGTCGACAGCGATGTGTCCACCTCCTGCCCAATCACCACCTGCGCGTTATGCAGGTCACCGGGCTGGCCGACCAGGTGTAGCAGGTCGCCCATCTGGATAATCGTCCCTGGCGACGGCACCATCAATGTCTCTTCACGTTTCAGACGCGAGCAGATGATTTTATCGCTGTTCAGAATTGGGACATCCTGAATCGCCATATTGTTGAGGTTCGGGTTTTCCACGCGGATGTTCATGGTCTGAATCAGCGCGTGTCCGTTGGTCAACGTGGATTCATGCTGCTGAGCTTCAGCATCGACGTTAACGCGGAAAATAAGGCGCATCAGCCACATCGTGAGCAAAATACCGCAGATACCAAAAGGATAAGCCATGGCATAGCTCATCCCCATCTGGTCTACAATATCTGCTGGCGTCCCCAGATCGCGCAGAATTTGCTGCCCGGCCCCCAGCGCCGGCGTATTGGTGACCGCGCCGGAGAAGATCCCCAGCACCACCGGAAGGGGAATGGCAAAAATCTTATGCAGGATCGCGGTGACCAGCCCCCCCATGATGACAATCAGTACGGCAAACAGATTCAGCCGCAGCCCGGAAACGCGCAGTGACGCAAAAAAGCCCGGCCCCACCTGAATACCGATGGTGTAGACGAAAAGAATCAGGCCAAATTCCTGAATGAAATGCAGCATGTCGCCGCTCAGGGTCATCCCTGCCTGATCGACAAAATGTCCGACGATAATACCGCCGAACAGCACCCCTCCGATGCCAAAACCAACGCCACGTATTTTTATGTTGCCGATCCATAATCCGACAACCGCCACCAACGCCAGAACGCTGACCGTCAATGCTATATCACTCATTATCCTGTTCCCTGTGAATAACATTTCATTTAACGAGGATTATGACTGAACCGTTCAGGCATGAATGCAGAGTGGCGCACATTATCATGCTACAGAGCGCCCATAAGCGCTTAAGAAGGGCGTTATTTAGTGTTTTTCTTCACGTCGATTTGTAGTTGCTGAATGCTTTTTTCTGGCAATGGCAGCGCTTCCGGCATCGTGCCACCCAGTTCATGAATAGTCTGGCGAACTTTGCGTCCCACCTCATAATGCGTCTGATTCGCTTGCTGTTTAGTGTTAACAGAGTCTCTGCGCAGTTTGTCTTCCGTTTGCGTTGCCCGAAACAGATTTGCCGCCAGCTCTGTAGACCCCATGTAATCGAGAATTTTCTGGCTTTTCTTCAACCCCTTACGTTCATGAATCGCTCGCTGATCTAAACCGCCATAAAGCCCCTTGTAACCATGGTTTTGAAAGATAGCAAAATCGAAAGCGGTCTCAACGCCTGCAAGCTGTGCGGTTTCAACCAAATGCTTATTGTGTTCTTTTAGTTCATTGCGTAAGAACAAACGCTTTTCATCCTCACGCAGAGATTTAAAAGCAGCATCATCGGCCAACTCCTGACGTCGGGTTTGAATGGCAAAGTAGGTTTGTCCGGCCGCGATAACAGGTTTCGCGGGATCACCATTTTGCACGACCAGATAACAGGCGTAGCGGGAGAGATGGATATCTTCAAGAGTTCTGCTGGCCCCTGAACCTAATTCAACCATTTTGTTAGCCTCAACAAAATGGTTAGCAACTAATTGGCCACTGGACTCACATGAGACAGTGGCCTTCATTATAACTTTTTGAAAATTACGCCATTCTTTATATTCAAGTAAAGGCGCTAATTCCCGAGCGGACCAGAATTCGGCACCTTTATCATCAAACTGTTTCATAGCTTCAAATGGTTGATGTTCACTCATAAAAACATTCCTTCGTTAAGAGTATTAATACTGGATATTTTTACAGTGAAACATCCGTTACAACAAGACAGTTTCATGTGTGCTAACGCACAAAAAAGCCCCGTCATTTCTGGCGGGGCAAAGGCATGGAGCTATTTAGCTATTTAATGCGGGACGTTCGCTGATGGCGATACGTTGTGGGGCAATGGTTTCAGGTTCATTACGGGTCAAATCGATATGCAGCAAGCCGTTAGTAAAGCTTGCGCCGGAGACCTCCATATTTTCAGCCAGCGTAAAGCTCAGACTGAACGACTGAGTAACCAGCCCCTGGTGCAACCATTTTGTCTCTTTTTCCGGCTGCTGCGGTGTACCTTTCACCGTCAGGCGTGTGCCTTCCAGTTGAATATCCAGATCTTCCTGGCGGAAACCGGCTAACGCAAGGGTAATGCGATAGTGGTTATCATCGCTCTTTTCGATGTTATAGGGTGGGAAGCTCTGGCTTTCACCGGCGTTTTGTAACGCATTGGCCAGTTTGTCAAAACCGATCCATTGACGCAGCAGTGGGGATAAATCGTAGTTACGCATAATAATCTCCTTCTAAGAAGCGAGTAGGTACCTTTCGGCTCCCTGACGGCAAGCCGATTGCTTAGCAAGGCCGCCTGAAGCGGCCCACAGAATTAGTTGATTTCGATGCGGCGCGGTTTGTTCGCTTCGGGAATAACGCGCTCAAGATCGATATACAGCAGACCATTCACCAGGTTTGCACCGCGAACATGAATGTTCTCCGCTAACTGGAACTTACGTTCGAAGTTGCGCTCGGCAATACCCTGATACAGGTAAGTACGTTCTTTTTGCTCATCCGCATGAGCGCCTTTTACCACCAGCAGATTGTCCTGCGCGGTAATTTCCAGCTCGCTTTCAGCAAAACCGGCAACGGCAATCGCAATGCGGTAATGGTTTTCGTCTACCAGCTCAACGTTGTACGGAGGGTAGCCGCCATTACTCTGGCTCTGGTTGTTTTCCAGCAGGTTAAACAGACGGTCAAAACCAATAGCAGAACGGTACAGCGGGGATAAATCAAAGTTACGCATAATCAATAGCTCCTGAAATCAGCGAGAATGTGAGACCTTCCATCATGGACAGGTCAGGTAGCCAGGACACCCATCAGGCATGCCCTTCTGTTGTCTACATCCTAAAAATGGGTCTTAACACAAACTTTTCAAGTGTATTCATCTGACTTTTTTTGCAGTTTGTTGTCTATTGCATACACTGGGGAGAGCAGTTGTTATCGATAAATCGCGATAGCCGCCACAGTGCGACGAAATGGTGATGTTATTTTCGCAACGGATCGCTTTAACTCACCATGCAAACACGATGAAAACAGATGAATAAACGATGATAAAAAAAATGTTGGTAACACTGACAATGTGCAGCGGGATGGCGTTTTTGAGCGGTTGTTCCAGCATAATGTCGCATACCGGAGGCAAAGAAGGGACGTATCCTGGCACACGCGCCAGCGCCACCATGATCAGCGAAAGTGATACGAATTGGGGAACGAAGTCGCTGGCGATTCTGGATATGCCTTTTACTGCGGTGCTGGATACCGTATTGCTTCCGTGGGATCTCTTTCGTAAAGATAACTCGGTGAGATCCCGCGTAGAAAAGAGCGAGGAGAGAACGCAGGCCACGAACGCCGTTATCCCCCCGGCGAAAATGACTGCACCTTAATTAACGCCCTGTTTCAGTCATCCACAGTTGGCGGAAACCTTCGACCTCTTCCATCCACGCAACCAGTCGCCCATCAGGAGAGAAGACAACCGCATCGGCCGACGGAGGGTTGCCGTGACGCACCGTTAAAAAATCAATCTCTCCCGTCTGAGCATCACAACAGGCTATTCTGTTTTCCAGCACAAATCCCAGCCATTTCCCTGATGGATGCCAGTTGAATGCCGACTGAATACCCGTGGCGCAACGGGTGAGCTGACGCGGCTCACCACCCTGCGGTGGAATTAACCACAGTTGCACAACGCCATGGTTGTCGCGCATTAAAAACGCAATTTCAGACGTCTGCGGATTACTGCGCACCCAGTGGCGCGGCTGATTCACCAGCCCCGGAAAGGTGCGCTCATGAGTAAACGTCAGGCGACGTTGGCGAATACCGGATGGCGGCGCAGGCATTGTCGCCTCTGTGCCCTCCAGCGGAGCATCACCCGGTTGTTTCCAGCCGCTTTCATTCTGAGGCAAATCAACAATAAACAGCTCCGGCACTTTCTCACCGGTCACTGACAACGTATCGCCGATAAACGCCAGTGTGCTTTCGCCCACCCAACCTTCTTCATAGGCGCGGTTTATCTCATCGCTCCCCGGTTTTGGCGCCGGCGTCGTTTGACTCACCAGCACGCACCAGCGGCTCCCGCTATATTCACGTGGATGCTGCGCGGATACGTTCACCGGACCATACGGCGCAGCCACGCCGACGTTACGTAAATCCAGCGCCGGAGAGCGTTCATGCAGCACATGGTCGTTATAAGTAAAACTGACAAACTCACCGTTCGGGCTAAAGACATGCACATGACTGCCGCCGCGTAACGCGCCAGGCGTGTACGGCGCGGTGATATCCATCGCATCCAGATTCGTCACCTCTGCCTGCGAAACAATCACCCCACGGCGATGATGAAAGTCGTAATCCCATGTTTCATCAGGATTTTCTGGCCCATGAATAAAAACATACTTTTCCGACTTTGGATGAACGGTCACCACGCCCACATGTGCCCTCTGAGTGGCCCGGTAAATCACCTCCAGTTCGCCAGTATGAACATTGACGCGTTCAATCGTTTCCCCCGTAAAAGAGGCACCGGAAGGACGCACGTCGAAGACCAGCCACTGACTGTCCGGGGTCCAGGTGTTGATATTGGTAAGCTGATGATTACGCGGCGTAAAGGTGATTTGCTTCATGGGATGCCCTGATACAAGACGATTTAAGCAATCATACTTCACAAGCACTTCACTTTCAGGATTTAGCGTAGCGATTATCGGATTGGGTCCGGCATGTGCAGAAAACCTCCGCCAGTGAAGTTCTGGTGGAGGTTTTTTAATAAAGGAATGAATGCTCATCCACTTTCGACAGATTATCCCTGGCACCTGCAAGCGTAGCCAGCGCAGGGAAATTAGCATCGCTATACCAGGATTGTGGTAAAGGTAGCCGCGCCATGTTACTTCCGGGCCGGAGTTGAAGTTGCGCCAGCGAATCAAGGGAATAATTTCGCCAGTGATGCGGTAATGACAGGCGTAGCGGCGCGGCTTTTTCGCCCGGCACTGGCGTTGGCAAACGCGAATCACTTACATCGTAGTTTCTGTGCAGCACCAGATATTTCTCCGGCACCCGACGCTGGCTGTTCCACCACTTGCCATCCAGCATATCAAACTGAAAACGGGTTATTGTTTCTGACTTAGCTCCCAACTGCGTTAACGCCTGACGCAGTGCATTGTTCATTGCCGCATCGTACATCCCTGATGTTGCCAGTTGCCCATCAAGGATCAGCGACACCGCAATTCTTGCCCCCAACAGGTTGGAGTAGAGATCTTCCGGTGAAAATGCGGAAACTTCCTCAGAAAACCCAGGAACTGACTCAAAACCGTACCATTGTGCAATTTCATGCCAGGCCGCGAGCTGAAAGGCCAGATGTGCTGCCAGCCAGGCAGCTAATGCGTAACGTTCGCCCGCCGTTTCAGGTGGTGTGAAGGCGTTGAAAACGATATGCCGCTCCGCCAGTTCATCTTCGAGTCGCAACGTAAAAGGCTGACCTAACTGTGGAAGTAGATGGCTAAAAAGCCAGACCGTCATATCTGCGGTATCTCGTACATGCGCGATATCGATGAAACCGCCGCGAGAGGTGTACACAATGCCATTGTGTTCATGCCCGATGCCGGCCAGGTTCACTAACCCTAACAGCAGGCTATCGTTATAGCGATGCTCGCCAATACCATTAGCTGCCACGACGTTATTAAGTTCATAAAACGGTACTGGCATATCCAGCACCTGCGCGTGCAGGTCGTAACCAAAAGCGCAGCACGGACGTAACCCTTGGGGCGCAGGGAGCGGCGAAACAACTGGCCAGGCGGTGCTTTCGACCTTGTCATCTTCATTTACCAACTGCAAAGGTACAGATATCGCAGCATGGACCCCGACCGTTGCCAATAACAAGGTCGTCATCAGCAGCACTTTATTGATCAAAACGCCTCTCCTACCTGAAAATAAAAACCGCTGCTCCCTTTGCCAATGCCATAATCCAGACGCACATTCACCCGCGGCTTAAATTCAAAACGATACCCCACCCCCGCCGAGGGTAGCCAGCGTCCGTCATCCAGCGCGCTAAATGATGGCCCCATCGTCCCTGCGCCCAGCCAGCCGACCACGCCATGCCGCCAGTCAAGTTTGCGGCGATACTCTACCTGCCCGCTGACGGCGTTTTTATCGCGATAGCGTCCTTCGTAATAGCCGCGCATCCGCTGATTGCTACCGAGCAGCGGCATCATGCTCCACGGCACATCCCCCTGAGTAAAGGCACCGTCCATCTCCCAGGCAAGCACATTCTTCTCGTCCAGAGAGTGGTAGCGGCTGTAGTGCAACTGGTATTCATCAAACCGGGTATCGCTCCCCGCATCGGGCGTATAGCGGGTATAGCGTACGTCGGCATATTGTCCCTGACGTGGGTTAGGAACAAAGTCGCGGTCATCCCAGCTAAGTTCGACACTGCTGCCGGAACTTAGCACCGACGCGCCCTGCCCGGTATTTTCAATTTTTGGCGGATCGTTACCATCCATTTGCGCAGCATGTTGCGCGTTCAGCGACCAGCCGACGCCCAGATAGATATTAGGCGCTACCCGACGATATAACGTGGGGTGCAGATCCAGATCCTGAGCCGTATATTGCTGTTTCTGGCTGTCTTTATCTCCGGCACTAAATCCCTGCCCCCAGTACCAGGTTGGCGTATCGGTTAATGCGCCATTGAGAAAGAAACGCCAGCGATCGTCGGCAAAAAAGGCATAATTTTGCATAGTGACGCCGAAAGCGCCCGTTGAGCTAAAGTAGCCGCTGAGGGTCAGCGTCGAGTTCTGACTCACCGTGTCGTTTGGGTCTGGGCGATACATTCCCACCACCGCGGTGCCTATCCCCAGCCCCAGTTCCGGAGTGTAAAACGGCCCCGGCATTACGCCCCAATCGATACCTTTGCTGGCGTTAAAGTTATCGCTGGCGCCCAGTGTATTCAGCCAGCCGTCAACTTCGTCGCGGGTCGGTAATTCTGCCTGCGCAATGCAGGCGAACAGACTCACCAGCAACAAGAAAGCGAGGCGGATCAAAAGCGGTACTCTCCAGCCATGAAAAAGCTGTTACGGTCGGCAAAGCCAATTTCGGTCGTCACGTTAAAGTTTCGGGTCAATTCATACTGCGCCCCGACCAGTACGTTCCAGGGGGATTGCAGATGCTGTTTAACGTCGAAACGGCCATTGCCGTCCTTATTCGCGATATCCACCATTTTCTGCAGCGTCTCAGACGGCATATTGAGATCGCTAAGGCTACCCCTGAATTCTTGCTGCACGTCCTGATACATACTGCCAATCCACAGATTCAGCTTGCCGGACGGCAAGTACAGTGCTTCCACACCCGGGGTGGTAAAGCGATAACCGACTCGCGGAGAAACCGTGAAGGCATCAATACTACCGTCAAGAATGTCAAACTGCGTCTGAGTATAATTGGCATCAAAAGCCGTAAACCAGTTACCCACACCGCCCACCAGTGTCGTCCCCACACCGTAGGTCGTGCCTTTAAAGTCGAGCTGAAACGCCAGGTTTTGCAAATTGTCTGGCGTGTGAACTTTGCGTGGCCCTTTAATGCCTACACCAATCTGCGAAACGGAGTGACCGTCGGTATAGCCCACCAGGCCATAGACGTTCATAAACGGCAGCAGCCAGGCATCCAGTTTCAGGGTTTCTGTTTTGCTTCTCTCGCGCGTATTGCCAACGTTAATTTTGAATGCGTTATCCAGCGAATGGCCGCCCAGAGAAAGGCCATTAAAGTTAATACTGTCTACATTAATATTCTGCCTGATATTCATGTAGTTAATATTCACACCAAACGGCTCAGGCAGGTCGTAACCACGTTTACGCGCCTCGTCGCCTAAAAAGGGCAAAACGGAGTGGCTTGCAGCAGGTTTAGTCGCCGGTTTTACCGGCAAAGAAGCGGCCTGACCATCATCCTGATAATCATACAAAGGTGTTAACGTTGAGCCAGAATCCGTCGCAGCACAGGCTTGAAAAATCAAACAGGAAGACGTCATCAACACCAGGCGAATGCTTGTGTTAGTCATAAGAAAACATAGTTGCAGGCAGGAACCGCCTGAATATAAAAGAAGGTGGGAGAGTATAGAAGTTGCGTACTAAATGGGGGGATTAATGTGCGGTTTCACATCTGATAATACAAACGTGATTTTTATAACATTCTTAATGTTTTATGCCTGGCCGAAGCCAGGCATAACGCACATCAGGAGAGGACGTACTTCTCAATGGCCCAGGCAACACCGTCTTCCAGATTAGATTTCGTCACAAAGTTGGCGATCTCTTTCACCGTTGGAATGGCGTTATCCATCGCAACGCCCACGCCGGCGTATTCAATCATCGCGATGTCGTTTTCCTGATCGCCAATCGCCATAACCTCTTCGGCTTTAATTCCCAACGCATCGGCCAGCGATTTTACGCCAGTCCCTTTGTTGACGCGTTTATCAAGGATTTCGAGGAAGTACGGCGCACTTTTCAGCACGGTGTACTTTTCTTTCACTTCCGCCGGAATGCGCGAGATGGCCTTGTCGAGGATCTCCGGCTCATCAATCATCATCACTTTCAGGAACTGGGTCGCCGGATCCATTTTTTCAGCCTCACAGAACACCAGCGGAATCGTCGCGACAAACGATTCATGCACCGTGTAATAACTGATATCACGATTAGCGGTATACAACGTGTTGCGATCGAGCGCGTGGAAATGCGAGCCAACTTCCCGGGAGAGTTGCTCCAGATAGCGATAATCATCATAGCTCAGCGCGGTTTGCGCCACAGTACTGCCATCGCCTGCTTTCTGCACCAGCGCACCGTTGTAGGTAATGCAGTAGTCACCGGGTTGTTCCATGTGCAGTTCTTTCAGATAGCTGTGAACGCCGGCATACGGGCGTCCCGTGGTCAGCACTACGTTCACGCCACGCGCGCGTGCCGCGGCAATTGCCGTTTTGACTGCAGGTGAAATGGTGTGATCGGGCAGCAGAAGTGTGCCATCCATGTCGATAGCAATAAGTTTGATAGCCATGAGTTCCCCGGATTAAATGAGTCCGCCCTCATGCTAACGCGATTCCGCTCAAAAAACAGCTACGAAAAGGAGGATAGAAAGGGGAATCAAGATTCCCCTTTTGTAGGTCGGTTGTCGTTTGTAGGCCTGATAAGCAACGCGCCATCAGGCACAATACAACATCTTGCCGGATGGCAGCGTAAACCGCCTTATCCGGCCTACAGATTGGCTTAGATATCGATGTTCGCCGCTTTCAGGGCGTTTTCTTCGATAAATGCGCGGCGTGGTTCGACGGCATCGCCCATCAGGGTGGTGAACAGCTGGTCAGCGGCAATCGCATCCTTCACAGTAACGCGCAACATGCGACGGCTTTCCGGATCCATGGTGGTTTCCCACAGCTGTTCCGGGTTCATCTCGCCCAGACCTTTATAACGCTGGATAGCGAGACCGCGACGAGACTCTTTCTGCAGCCATTCCAGCGCCTGCTCAAAGCTGGCCACCGGCTGGCGACGCTCGCCACGTTCGATAAACGCATCGTCTTCGATCAGCCCGCGCAACTTCTCACCGAGCGTGCAAATACGATGGTACTCGCCACCGGTCACAAACTCGTGATCCAGCACATAGTCGGTATCCACACCGTGAGTACGTACGCGTACAATCGGCTCAAACAGATTCTGCTCTGCGTTGTGGTGAACATCAAACTTCCACAGGCTACCGTGCTGTTCTTTTTCGTTCAGCTCGGTAATCAGCGCGTTAACCCAACGGGTAACGTTCTGTTCGTTCGCCAAATCAGCTTCCGGCAGCGTCGGTTGATAAACCAGCTCTTTCAGCAGCGCTTTCGGGAAACGACGTTCCATACGGCCAATCATTTTCTGCGTCGCGTTGTATTCAGAAACCAGTTTCTCTAACGACTCACCTGAAAGGGCAGGCGCGCTGGCGTTGGTGTGCAGCGTGGCGCCATCCAGAGCGATAGAGATCTGGTACTGATCCATCGCTTCATCGTCTTTGATGTACTGTTCCTGCTTGCCTTTCTTCACTTTGTACAGCGGTGGCTGCGCAATGTAAACGTGGCCGCGTTCAACGATTTCCGGCATCTGACGATAGAAGAAGGTCAACAGCAGCGTACGAATGTGCGAGCCGTCGACGTCCGCATCGGTCATGATGATGATGCTGTGATAACGCAGTTTGTCCGGGTTGTACTCGTCGCGACCAATGCCGCAGCCGAGCGCGGTAATCAGCGTCGCCACTTCCTGTGAGGAGAGCATTTTGTCGAAGCGCGCTTTCTCGACGTTAAGGATTTTACCCTTCAGCGGCAGAATCGCCTGGTTTTTACGGTTACGCCCCTGCTTCGCAGAACCGCCCGCGGAGTCCCCTTCCACAAGGTACAGTTCGGACAGCGCCGGGTCACGTTCCTGACAGTCCGCCAGCTTGCCCGGCAGACCGGCTAAGTCCAGCGCGCCTTTACGACGGGTCATTTCACGCGCGCGACGTGCTGCTTCACGGGCACGCGCCGCATCGATAATCTTGCCGACGACGATTTTCGCGTCAGACGGGTTTTCCAGCAGGTATTCGCTCAACAGTTCGTTCATCTGCTGTTCAACCGCCGATTTCACCTCAGAGGAGACCAGTTTGTCTTTGGTCTGCGAGGAGAATTTCGGGTCCGGCACTTTCACGGAAACCACGGCAATCAGGCCTTCACGGGCATCGTCACCGGTAGCGCTGACTTTGGCTTTTTTGCTGTAGCCTTCTTTGTCCATGTAGGCGTTCAGGGTACGGGTCATCGCCGCACGGAAGCCTGCAAGGTGAGTCCCGCCGTCACGCTGCGGAATGTTGTTGGTGAAGCAGTAGATATTTTCCTGGAAGCCGTCGTTCCACTGCAGCGCAACTTCAACGCCGATACCGTCTTTTTCGGTGGAGAAGTAGAAGATATTCGGGTGGATCGGCGTTTTGTTTTTGTTGAGATATTCAACAAACGCCTTGATGCCGCCTTCGTAGTGGAAATGATCTTCTTTGCCGTCGCGCTTATCGCGCAGACGAATAGAGACGCCAGAGTTCAGGAATGACAGCTCGCGCAGACGCTTCGCCAGAATGTCGTATTCGAACTCGGTCACGTTAGTGAAGGTTTCATGGCTTGGCCAGAAACGGACCTGAGTACCCGTTACTTCCGTTTCGCCTGTTACCGCCAGCGGCGCCTGCGGCACACCATGCACGTAAGTTTGCTGATGCACTTTGCCTTCACGACGAATCACCAGCTCCAGTTTCTGCGACAGGGCGTTAACGACGGAGACACCTACGCCGTGCAAACCACCGGAAACTTTATAGGAGTTATCATCGAATTTACCGCCTGCGTGCAGAACAGTCATGATAACTTCCGCCGCCGAAACGCCCTCTTCCGGGTGAATACCGGTTGGGATACCACGGCCATCATCGGTAACAGACACGGAGTTGTCCGCGTGAATCGTTACCACGATATCTTTACAGTGACCCGCGAGCGCTTCGTCGATAGCGTTATCTACCACCTCGAATACCATGTGGTGCAGACCGGTGCCGTCATCCGTGTCGCCGATATACATACCCGGGCGCTTACGCACCGCATCCAGCCCTTTCAGGACTTTGATACTGGAGGAGTCATAAGAATTCGACATCAACGTTTCTCGCTCATTTAATCTTGGGTTAATCCGTTATTTTACCCTTTTCCACGGTAAACATCTTCGAATTTTCATCGGACATGTCTATAACGTGTTCAGCGCTGATTGCGCTGACAAAGACCTGAGATTGCGTGGCTTTTAAGCGGCTGGCCAGCAGCCCGCGACGCGCATCATCCAGTTCAGAGGCAAAATCATCTATCAGGTACAGGCAGCGCCGTCCGCTTTCACGGGTCAGGAACTCCCCTTGCGCCAGACGTAAGGCGCACATTAGCAGTTTTAGCTGCCCACGCGACAACGTGTCTTCTACCGGCGCACCGTCGGCACGAATGCGGAAATCCGCCTTATGCGGGCCGTGTGCGGTGTAGGTCAACATGCGATCGCGTTCAAAACTGCGTTCCAGCACCTCGGCATAATCTGTCTCCTTCTCCCAACCACGCTGGAAAGAGAACGAGAGAGAAAACTCGGGAAGAAACTGCTGGCAGGTATCCGCCATATCCTGCGCGATACCCGCGCTGTACTCCGCGCGCCAGGTGCTGATTTGTTCCGCCAGCGGAATAAGTTCTCTATCCCACGGGCGCAGTTGCTCATAACGACTCACCTGGCGCAGTGCCGCATTGCGCTGCTTGAGCAGTCGCTTCAGGTTGCTCCAGGCGGTGAAAAATCCGGCTTCATTGTGAAAGCATCCCCAGTCAAGAAATGCTCTTCTGTATTTGGGGCCGCCGTTGAGTAAAGTAAACCCCTCTGGCGTGATCAGCTGCATCGGCATCAGGTGCGCCAGTTCAGCGACCTTGTGCCCGTCAGTGCCGTCAATGCGCACTTTGCTGTCGCCCAGTTTGTCTTTCGTCAGACCAATCGATGTCTCGCGCTCTTCTCCCTGCAATCGTCCGTGTAAAACAAACGACTCCTGCTCGTGGCGAATCACGCGGCCAATCTGCAAACTGCGAAACGCCCGGCCATGGCCGAGCGTATAGATGGCTTCCAGCACACTGGTTTTGCCGCTGCCGTTCGCGCCAACCAGGAAGTTAAAGCCGGGGGATAAAGCGAGATCCGCATTTTCAATATTGCGGAAATCTTTGATTAGCAGTCGGGATAGCGACATATCAACTCATAACCAGGGCGTTATCGTCGCAGTTAGTCTGGTTACGGCCAGCGCACAGCAACCGGAGCGTACTGAAGTACGTGAGGATTGCTCGCTGCGCTCGCCCTTCGGGCCGTCCATAGGACGTCCAAAATACTTCGTATTTTGTGCGAGCACTGCCCGGAACCAGAATAACAAGTAAGATAGCCCGATATTCTTTACAAGCGCATAGGCATGACGACATAGGCTGCGGATTGGCTGGCCGCATCTTCAATCTGTACGCTCGATACGGAATCGGTCAGCAAAATACGCACGTTCTCGCACTTCAGCGCGTTCAGAACGTCAAGCACGTAGCTCACGTTAAAACCGATTTCCAGTTCTGTACCAGGATAGGAGACATCCAGAATTTCTTCTGCTTCTTCCTGCTCCGGGTTGTTGGCGGTGATTTTGAGCTGATTTTCGCTGACATACAGACGCACGCCGCGGAATTTCTCGTTAGAAAGAATTGCCGCACGGGCAAACGCCTGTTTAAGGATATCGCAACCGGCTTCCAGATGTTTGTCCGGATTCTTCGGCAATACGCGGCGATAATCCGGGAAACGGCCATCAACCAGCTTGGAGGTGAAGATGAAATCGCCCACGTGCGCACGAATGTTGTTGCTGCCAATCTGCACGCGCAGCGGGTTGTCACCGCCGTCGAGCATACGCATCAGTTCAATCACGCCTTTACGCGGTACGATCACCGAATGGCTGGGCAACGGCTGACCGACAGGCATTGAACAAACCGCCAGACGGTGACCGTCGGTCGCCACGGTACGCAGCTCTTCCCCTTCGGTTTCAAACAGCATGCCGTTTAAGTAGTAACGCACGTCCTGATGCGCCATCGAAAACTGCGTGGCTTCAATCAGGCGCTTCATCGTGGCCTGCGGCAGGGTGAATTCGACTTCGCTCTGCCAGTCATCCAGATTAGGGAAGTCGGCGGCAGGCAGCGTGGACAGCGAGAAACGGCTGCGACCAGAGCGTACCAGCATGCGGTCGCCTTCCAGTTGAACGGCAATTTCCGCGCCTTCCGGCAATCCGCGGCAAATGTCGAAGAATTTACGCGCCGGAACGGTAGTAGCACCAGGTTCATGAGGCTGGATCAACGCCACGCGCGCCACCATCTCCATTTCGAGATCGGTACCAGTCAGAGAAAGCGCACCGTCAGCGACCTGCAGCAGCAGGTTTCCGAGGATCGGCAGTGTAGGACGTCCACCCAGCGGGCCGCTGACCTGCTGAAGCGGTTTTAATAAATGTTCACGTTCAACGGTAAATTTCATAGCGTCACGAAGATAATGTTCTGATTAAATTGGAGAAATCTTCTTTAATATCATGGCTTTCTTCACGCAACTGCTCAATCTTGCGGCAGGCATGAAGCACGGTAGTATGGTCACGCCCACCAAACGCGTCGCCAATTTCCGGCAGACTGTGGTTAGTGAGCTCTTTTGCCAGCGCCATCGCCATCTGCCGCGGACGAGCTACCGAGCGAGATCGACGCTTTGACAGCAGATCCGCAATTTTGATTTTGTAATACTCCGCCACCGTCTTCTGAATATTGTCGATGGTGACCAGCTTTTCCTGCAAAGCCAGCAGATCGCGCAGCGCTTCGCGCACGAAATCGATGGTAATCGCCCGGCCGGTAAAATTGGCGTTGGCGATCACGCGGTTCAGTGCGCCTTCCAGTTCACGCACGTTAGAGCGTAGACGCTTGGCAATAAAGAACGCCACTTCACCCGGCAGACGAATGTCGTTTTCGTCAGCTTTTTTCATCAGGATCGCCACGCGGGTTTCCAGCTCAGGCGGTTCGATCGCAACAGTCAGCCCCCAGCCAAAGCGGGATTTCAGTCGATCTTCAACGCCATTGATCTCCTTCGGATAACGATCCGACGTCAGGATGATCTGCTGATTACCTTCCAGCAGGGCGTTGAAGGTGTGGAAGAATTCTTCCTGCGAGCGCTCTTTGTTGGCAAAGAACTGGATGTCATCGATCAGCAGCGCGTCGACGGAGCGGTAGTAGCGTTTAAACTCTTCGATCGCATTGTTTTGCAGAGCTTTAACCATGTCCTGCACGAAACGCTCGGAGTGCATATACACCACTTTCGCGTTCGGTTTACGCGCCATAATGCCGTTACCGACAGCATGCAACAGGTGGGTTTTACCCAGACCCGTACCACCATAAAGGAATAACGGATTGTAGGCGCCGCCAGGGTTGTCCGCCACCTGACGTGCCGCCGCGCGCGCCAGTTGGTTAGATTTACCTTCAACGAAATTATCAAACGTATGTTTGACGTTGACGTTAGAGCGGTAGGTAGGTTCTGCCGGAGCCGGGACGTTGTCCCAGCCTGGACGCGCCGCCGGAGCAGCACGTTGCGGTTGTACTTGTTGCGCCACATGGGCAGGCGCGACAACGTTGTTCACCGGCGTCTTCAGCGTTTGCGTGACGGGTTTAGTTCCGACCTCAAAACGCAGCTGTGGGGCATCCGCTCCGCAGAAGTTATTTAGTAATCCATTAATATTATTAAGGTATTTGTCCCTTACCCAATCGAGCACAAAACGGTTTGGCGCATACAAAGCCAGCGTGTTATCGCTCAGTTCCGCCTGCAACGGGCGTATCCACATACTGAATTCTGTGGCTGGTAACTCATCCTGCAATCGGGCAAGACACTGCTGCCAAAGCGAAAGTGACACGGCGGACTCCACTCGAACAAAAGTCGATAAATGACAAAGGCTGAAACATTCATGATTGTTGACGCACATCGACAAGACCCTATGCAAAGGGTGACGTGCGAATTGCTATCTGCAATTTTACCCGATCAGGATCCATTGAAACGATCGGGACCGCGGATCATAGCGTAAACTGAGAAAGAGATCTTCTGTTTCTCACAGATTCTTCCCGATTTATCCACAGGATGATCCAGAATCGGCTAAGTGTAAACGATCCTGGAGAAGTGCTGCAGGTTTTAGCGCGCATATTGAAAAAATTAATGAGTAAAGATGCTTTACTGCTTAAACGATCTAATAAAGATCCCGGGCGATCCTTGCGCTTTATCCACCAGCCCGTATAATTCTTACCCCCAGCGAGTAACGGTCGCCTTACGGCGTCAACGCTGCCTGTTTTTCACACAAAACCTTGTGGAAAAAAGCGGGAAATAAGGAAAGAGAATTGACTCCGGAGTGTACAATTATTACAATCCGGCCTCTTTAATCACCCACACTGTGGCGTAAGTCGTTCGAAACTCGTTCGGGTATACGCAAAAGTCAGTGAATTTATTCAAGTTTAGGTAGAAATCGCCATGAAACGCACTTTTCAACCGTCTGTACTGAAGCGCAACCGTTCTCACGGCTTCCGTGCTCGTATGGCTAATAAAAATGGTCGTCAGGTTCTGGCACGTCGTCGTGCTAAAGGCCGTTCTCGTCTGACCGTTTCTAAGTAATAAAAGCTAGCCCCTGAGTGGTTAAGCTCGCATTTCCCAGGGAGTTACGTTTGTTAACTCCCACTCATTTCACATTCGTCTTCCAGCAGCCACAACGGGCTGGCACGCCGCAAATCACCATCCTCGGCCGCCTGAATTCGCTGGGGCATCCCCGTATCGGTCTTACCGTCGCCAAGAAAAATGTTAAACGTGCGCATGAACGCAATCGGATTAAACGTCTGACGCGTGAAAGCTTCCGTTTACGTCAGCACGAACTTCCCGCAATGGATTTCGTGGTGGTGGCGAAAAAAGGGGTTGCTGACCTCGATAACCGTGCTCTCTCGGAAGCGTTGGAAAAATTATGGCGTCGCCATTGTCGCCTGGCTCGCGGGTCCTGATAGCCCTCATTCGGGTCTATCAACGCCTGATCAGTCCGCTGCTTGGGCCGCATTGCCGTTTCACTCCAACCTGTTCGAGCTACGGAATTGAGGCATTGCGCAGGTTTGGAGTGATAAAAGGCAGTTGGTTGACGGTGAAACGCGTATTAAAATGCCACCCTTTACACCCTGGTGGTGACGATCCCGTCCCGCCCGGACCATTTGATACCAGAGAACACTAACGATGGATTCGCAACGCAATCTTTTAGTCATCGCTTTGCTGTTCGTGTCTTTCATGATCTGGCAAGCCTGGGAGCAGGATAAAAACCCGCAACCTCAGGCCCAACAGACCACGCAGACAACGACCACCGCAGCGGGTAGCGCCGCAGACCAGGGCGTACCGGCCAGTGGCCAGGGGAAACTGATTACGGTTAAAACTGACGTGCTTGATCTGACCATCAACACCCGTGGTGGTGATGTGGAACAGGCTTCGCTGCCAGCTTACCCGAAAGAACTTGGTTCTACCGAACCGTTCCAGTTACTGGAAACCACGCCACAGTTCATCTACCAGGCACAGAGTGGCCTGACAGGTCGTGACGGCCCGGATAACCCGGCTAACGGCCCACGTCCGCTGTACAACGTCGAAAAAGACGCATTTGTACTGGCAGACGGTCAGAACGAACTGCAGATCCCGATGACCTATACTGACGCAGCGGGTAACACGTTCACTAAAACATTTGTCCTCAAGCGTGGTGAATATGCTGTCAACGTTAACTACAGCGTGCAGAACGCCGGCGAGAAACCGCTGGAAATCTCCACCTTTGGTCAGCTGAAGCAATCCATCAATCTGCCATCTCATCGCGACACCGGTAGCAGCAACTTTGCGCTGCACACCTTCCGTGGCGCGGCGTACTCCACGCCGGATGAGAAGTATGAGAAATACAAATTCGACACCATTGCTGAAAACGAAAACCTGAACGTCAACGCTAAAGACGGTTGGGTCGCAATGCTGCAACAGTATTTCGCAACGGCATGGGTTCCGCGTAACGACGGCACCAACAACTTCTACACCGCTAACCTGGGTAACGGCATTGCCGCTATCGGCTATAAATCTCAGCCGGTACTGGTACAGCCAGGCCAGACTGGCGCGATGACCAGCACCCTGTGGGTCGGCCCGGAAATTCAGGACAAAATGGCGGCCGTTGCACCGCACCTGGATCTGACCGTGGATTACGGCTGGTTGTGGTTCATCTCTCAGCCGCTGTTTAAACTGCTGAAGTGGATCCATAGCTTCCTGGGTAACTGGGGCTTCTCCATCATCGTTATCACCTTTATCGTTCGTGGCATCATGTACCCGCTGACCAAAGCGCAGTACACCTCCATGGCGAAGATGCGTATGCTGCAGCCGAAGATTCAGGCGATGCGTGAGCGTCTGGGCGATGACAAACAGCGTCAGAGCCAGGAAATGATGGCCCTGTACAAAGCTGAGAAGGTTAACCCGCTGGGCGGCTGCTTCCCGCTGATCATCCAGATGCCAATCTTCCTGGCGTTGTACTACATGCTGATGGGCTCCATTGAACTGCGTCATGCGCCGTTCGCGCTGTGGATCCATGACCTGTCTGCACAGGACCCGTACTACATCCTGCCGATCCTGATGGGCGTGACGATGTTCTTCATTCAGAAGATGTCTCCGACCACCGTGACCGACCCGATGCAGCAGAAGATCATGACCTTTATGCCGGTCATCTTCACCGTGTTCTTCCTGTGGTTCCCGTCAGGTCTGGTGCTGTACTATATCGTCAGCAACCTGGTAACCATTATTCAGCAGCAGCTGATTTACCGTGGTCTGGAGAAGCGTGGGCTGCATAGCCGCGAGAAGAAAAACTCCTGATTCGGTGTAGGCCGGATTAGGCGAAACCGCCATCCGGCAAACGGAACATAACGTAAAGGGCGGTCATTAGACCGCCTTTTTTATTGCATCACAAAGAGACATATCATGAGCCATAACGACACCATCGTCGCTCAGGCCACCCCTCCGGGACGTGGTGGCGTGGGTATCCTGCGTATCTCCGGCCTGAAGGCACGTGAGGTCGCAGAAACCGTGCTGGGCAAACTGCCAAAACCGCGTTATGCCGACTATCTGCCGTTTAAAGACGCAGATGGCAGCGCGCTGGATCAAGGCATTGCCCTGTGGTTTCCCGGCCCAAACTCCTTTACCGGTGAAGACGTTTTAGAGCTGCAGGGTCACGGCGGTCCGGTGATTCTCGATCTGCTGCTCAAACGTATTTTGACCATTCCCGGGCTGCGCATTGCCAGACCCGGTGAATTCTCCGAGCGCGCATTTCTCAATGATAAGCTCGATTTAGCCCAGGCCGAGGCGATTGCCGACCTGATCGATGCCAGCTCGGAGCAAGCGGCTCGCTCGGCGCTGAACTCGTTGCAGGGCGCTTTTTCCGCACGGGTAAATCATCTTGTGGAAGCGCTCACTCACCTGCGCATCTACGTGGAAGCGGCGATTGATTTCCCGGATGAAGAAATCGACTTCCTGTCTGACGGCAAGATTGAAGCGCAGCTCAATAGCGTTATCAGCGATCTTGATGCCGTACGTGCCGAAGCGCGTCAGGGCAGCCTGCTGCGCGAAGGGATGAAGGTGGTGATTGCTGGTCGCCCGAACGCCGGGAAATCAAGCCTGCTAAACGCGCTGGCAGGCCGCGAAGCCGCCATTGTCACCGACATCGCCGGCACCACCCGCGACGTACTGCGTGAGCATATCCATATCGACGGCATGCCGCTGCACATTATCGACACCGCCGGTCTGCGCGATGCCAGCGATGAAGTTGAACGCATTGGGATCGAACGCGCATGGCAGGAAATCGAACAGGCCGATCGCGTACTGTTTATGGTTGATGGCACCACCACCGACGCCGTGGACCCGGCTGACATCTGGCCGGACTTTATTGCCCGTCTGCCCGCCAAACTACCTATTACCGTGGTGCGTAACAAAGCAGATATTACCGGTGAAACGCTGGGCCTGAGTGAAGTAAATGGTCACTCACTGGTGCGCCTCTCCGCACGTACCGGTGAAGGCGTTGACGTGCTGCGCAACCATCTCAAGCAGAGCATGGGCTTTGAAACCAATATGGAAGGCGGCTTCCTGGCGCGTCGTCGTCACCTACAGGCGCTGGCAGAAGCGGCGGAGCATCTCGAGCAGGGCAAAGCCCAACTGCTCGGAGCATGGGCCGGGGAATTGCTGGCAGAGGAGCTACGTCTGGCTCAGCAAAACCTCAGTGAGATTACCGGTGAATTTACCTCCGACGATCTGCTGGGACGGATTTTCTCCAGCTTCTGTATTGGTAAGTAACGTGTGTTGCCCGGTGGCGCGATGCCTACCGGGTCTACAGGCCCCGTCGTCTGGATAAGGTGTTTACGCTCCCGTCCTGCAACAATAATTTCCCATGAGGAAAACACTGTTGTCCAAATGGCAACTCGTGCAGTTGACTCTCTGCCCGTATCCTTAGCGCCACATTCCTTATGAGGTCGCTATGACACGCTTTCTAATCTGTAGTTTTGCCCTGGTTCTACTTTATCCCGCCGGTATTGATATGTATCTGGTGGGACTGCCCCGTATTGCGGCCGATCTACAGGCCAGCGAGGCGCAACTGCATATCGCGTTTTCGGTTTATCTGGCGGGAATGGCGACGGCGATGCTTTTCGCCGGAAAAGTCGCCGACCAGTCAGGACGTAAACCGGTCGCCATAGTCGGCGCCCTCATCTTTATTTTCGCCTCTGCGCTGTGTTCATTTGCCGAGAGCGGGACGCCATTCCTGGTAGGCCGTTTTATTCAGGGCGTGGGCGCAGGCTGCTGCTATGTGGTGGCCTTCGCTATTCTGCGCGATACGCTCGACGATCGCCGCCGGGCAAAAGTGCTGTCGCTGTTGAACGGAATCACCTGTATCGTACCGGTGCTGGCTCCGGTGATGGGGCATCTGATTATGCTCAAATACCCGTGGCAAAGCCTGTTCTACACGATGATCGGTATGGGTGTGGTCGTATGCCTGCTGTCGGTATTTATCCTGCGAGAATCGCGCCCAGCAACGCTAATGGCGACGACGGAAAAGAACCACACGACCGAATCGCTGGTGAACCGTTTTTTCTTAAGCCGCCTGGCCATTACCACCCTCAGCGTGTCGGTGATTCTGACCTTCGTGAATACCTCTCCGGTGTTGCTAATGGAAGTGATGGGCTTCGACCGTGGTGAGTATGCCACGACGATGGCCATGACCGCAGGTATCAGTATGGCGGTCTCTTTCTCGACGCCGTTCGCCCTCAGCGTTTTCAAGCCTCGCGTTCTGATGCTGACCTCTCAGGTACTGTTTCTGTCTGCAGGCGTGGTGTTAACTCTCGCCAGCTCGCATACGGTGACGCTGTTTGGGCTGACCTTAATCTGCGCCGGGTTCTCGGTTGGTTTTGGTGTCGCCATGAGTCAGGCGCTGGGGCCGTTCTCGCTGCGGGCAGGGGTTGCCAGCTCGGCGTTAGGTATTGCGCAGGTTTGTGGCTCGTCGTTATGGATTTGGCTGGCAGCGGTCCTCGGCCTTGATGCGCTGAATATGCTGATCGGGATTCTGATTGGCTGTAGCATAGTGAGTATCATGCTGATTATCACTGTTGCCCCCAACCGGTCCGCGCCAACTCATGAAGAAATCCCTCAGCAGTCTCGATCTTAATTTGTTGCTCTGCCTGCAGTTATTGATGCAGGAACGCAGCGTTACCAAAACCGCCAAACGGATGAACGTCACGCCGTCGGCGGTCAGTAAGTCGCTGTCGAAACTGCGGACCTGGTTTGACGACCCGTTGTTTGTAAACACCCCGCTGGGACTTACGCCGACGCCGTTAATGGTCAGCATGGAGCAGAATCTGGCAGAGTGGATGCAGATGAGCAATCAATTGCTGGATAAGCCGCACCATGAGGCTCCGCGCGGGTTGAAGTTTGATCTGGTGGCCGAAACGCCGCTGGTAATGATCATGTTCAACGCCCTCTCCCGGCAGATCTATCAGCGTTATCCCCAGGCGACAATCAAAATACGCAACTGGGACTATGATTCGCTGGATGCGATTATTCGCGGCGAGGTGGATATCGGCTTCACCGGTCGCGAAAGCCATCCGCGTTCGCGAGAACTGCTGAGCCTACTGCCGTTGTCGATCGACCATGAAGTGCTGTTTTCCGATCTCCCTTGCGTCTGGCTACGTGAAGATCATCCGGCATTGCAGGAAGAGTGGAGTCTGGACACATTTCTGCGCTATCCCCACATCAGTATTAGCTGGGAGCAAAGCGATACCTGGGCGCTGGACGATGTGCTTCAGGAGATGGGGCGCACACGCAATATCGCGTTATGCCTGCCAGGTTTTGAGCAGTCGCTGTTTATGGCCGCCCAGCCGGATCATGCGCTGATAGCCACCGCGCCGGTCTATTGTCAGCGTTATAACCAACTCCACCAGCTTCCGCTAGTGGCGCGTCCTATGCCATTTGATGCTGCACAGTTAGAGAAAATGCGCGTACCGTTCACCCTCCTTTGGCATAAACGTAACAGCCATAATCCGAAGATCGTCTGGCTGAAAGACACGATCAAGGCGTTGTATCGCGATATGTCCTGACGATCCGCCGCCATAGTGTTGCTTAAATGACCATTCTGGCAACAGAAATGTAAATGTCGCGTAATGTATTCCATTTCCGTTTATTTTTTAGCCCGTAAAACCTGCCTGAACGCCGTGTAAATGTTACTCTGGTAATAATAACGGACCATTAATCACGGAGCGAAAAATGGCGACACATTTTGCCAGAGGGATTCTTACGGAGGGACACCTGGTTTCAGTTCGTCTCCCTACTCCATGTCACATTGAAGCAAGAAATCTACCCGCTCACCGCCGAACACGTTTCCTGGCCTCCCGAAGCCTTCTCGCAGAGCTGATGTTCATGCTTTACGGCACCAGCACGTTGCCTGAGATTGTTACTGAGGCGAAAGGTAAGCCCGTTTTTCGCGATAAAAACCTGCCGGGATTTTCGATTTCTTATGCTGGAAATATCGTTGGCGTTGCGCTGACAACAGAAGGTGTTTGCGGCCTGGATATGGAGCTTCAGCGAGCGACACGGGGTTTTCACAATCCGAATTCAACACAAACCTGGCGCTTCTCCAGTAACGAAAAGCTGTGGATCAATAACCAAAACGACCCAAACGAAGCGCGTGCGCAGCTCATTACGTTGCGCCAGAGCGTTCTCAAACTCACCGGCGATGTGTGTAATGACGATCCGCGCGAACTCCAACTCTTACCCGGCGCGGGACGTCTGAAATGTGCCCATGTTGCGCAGGTGGAAGCCATTTGCGATGCGGAAGATGTGCTGGTGTGGTCGGTTGCGGTTACGCCAACCATTGAAAAACTCAAGGTTTGGGAGTTTGATGGTAAACAGGACTGGAAAAGTTTGCCTGATATCCAGACTCGCGCCAATGAGCCAACGGGTCGTCTGATCCGGTTCTCTCAATTATGCGCAGCGAAAAGCCATACGCTTAACTGATTTAACCTTCATGATGAAACAGGAGTCACCATGTCTGAAACATTGAATGTTGTTACGTTACTGGGAAGTCTGCGCAAAGATTCGTTTAACGGCATGGTTGCCCGCACGCTGCCTAAAATTGCGCCCGCAGGAATGGAAGTGAGCGCGTTACCGTCGATTGGTGATATCCCGCTGTACGATGCCGACCTCCAGCAGGATGAAGGCTTCCCGGCCAGCGTAGAAGCGCTGGCAGAGCAAATAAGGAAAGCTGATGGTGTTATTATTGTGACACCGGAATATAACTATTCTGTTCCTGGCGGACTGAAAAACGCCATCGACTGGCTGTCCCGCCTGCCCGATCAGCCATTATCTGGCAAGCCGGTGCTGATTCAGACCAGCTCAATGGGCGCTATTGGCGGCGCGCGCTGTCAGTACCATCTTCGTCAGATCCTGGTGTTCCTCGACGCCATGGTGATGAACAAGCCGGAATTTATGGGCGGGGTCATTCAGAACAAGGTGGACCCGCAGACGGGTGAAGTAATCGACCAAAGCACGCTGGACCATCTGACCGGTCAACTGACCGCATTTGGCGACTACATTCAGCGCGTGAAAGCGTAAACGAAAAAGCCCGGCGATTTGCCGGGCTTGTCTTTCTAAAACCAAATAAACAGCGATCAGTGCGCGTCGATAAACACAATCTTCAGTACAAACAGCAGCGCGACAACGATGACGCACGGGCTGAGATCGCGCAAACGTCCGGTCCCGATTTTCATCACGCAGTAGGAAATAAAGCCCAGCGCGATACCTTCGGTAATCGAGAAGCTAAACGGCATCATCACGGCGGTAATAAACGCCGGAACCGCTTCTGTCAGGTCATCCCACTTCACGCGCGACAGGCTTGATGTCATCAGCACACCGACGTAAATCAGCGCACCGGCCGCGGCATAGCCCGGCACCATTCCCGCCAGCGGCGACAGGAAGATAACCAGCAGGAACAGCAGGCCAACGACCACGGCTGTCAGACCGGTACGTCCGCCGACAGAAACCCCGGAAGAAGATTCAATATACGCGGTAACGGAAGAAGTACCGATAAATGCGCCGGTAACAGATGACACGCTATCTACATACAACGCCTGCTTCATACGCGGGAATTTGCCCTTCGCATCCGCCAGACCGGCTTTATCCGTAACGCCAATCAGCGTACCGGAGGAGTCGAACAGGTTGACCAGCATGAATGAGAAAATCACCCCCGCCAGGCCAATATTAAACGAACCGGCCAGATCGACATGGCCAATAACGGACATCACGCTCGGTGGCGCAGAGACGATACCGTTGTAATGCACATCGCCCAGCATCCAGCCCAGTAACGTGGTCACAATGATGGAGATCAGCACCGCCGCATGAATGTTGCGTGACGCCAGAATCGCGATGATAAAGAAGCCCAGAATACCGAGCAGCACGCTGTGAGACGTCAGGTTGCCGATGGACACCAGCGTGTCTTTGTTCGCCACGATAACACCAGCGTTTTTCAGCCCCATCATGCCGATGAACAGACCAATACCGCTGGTGATCCCCACGCGCAGGCTAACCGGGATATTTGCAATCATCCAATAACGTACGCGGAAAATTGTCAGCAGCAGCAAACCTACCGCGCCCCAGAAGATAGCGCCCATACCAATCTGCCAGGAGAGGCCCATCGCGCCGACGACCACGAAAGCAAAGAATGCGTTCAGGCCCATAGCAGGCGCAAGTGCGACTGGCAGGTTGGCAAACAGGCCCATCAGGATGCTACCAAAAGCAGCAATAAGACAGGTGGTAACAAAGACGGCGCTGGTATCCATGCCAGCTACGCCAAGAATTTGCGGGTTAACAAAAACGATATACACCATCGTCAGGAAGGTCGTTAAACCGGCGATCACTTCGGTCCGTGCCGTCGTGCCATGTTCGCGCAGTTTGAACACGCGTTCCAGCATCCCCTGGCCAGAAGCCTGGGTTGTGTGTTGTTGACTCATTATCAATTTCCGAACAAGGAGGGAAAATTCGTCGCTATCCTATACCAAAATGCGACAATAGGGTTGGGTTATGAGCAACTTTTTTCATTGATTTTGCTTATACGGCAACGATTGCGTGGCCCAATAATGCATTACGAAAACGTTAAACTTGTTAAAATGGAAATGACATGTCCCAGATAGAAGCCGTATTTTTTGACTGTGACGGTACCCTTGTCGACAGTGAAGTGATTTGTTCTCGTGCGTATGTCAGCATGTTCCAGGCGTTCGGCATTACGCTCGATCTTGAAGAAATTTTTAAACGCTTCAAAGGGGTAAAGCTGTACGAGATCATCGACATTATCAACGAAGAGCACGGTGTCGAACTGGCAAGAGCTGATTTAGAACCGGTTTACCGCGCTGAGGTCGCACGTCTGTTCGATACGGAACTGGAGGTGATCGCTGGCGCTAATGCGCTACTGGACAGCATGGCGGTGCCCATGTGCGTAGTCTCTAACGGTCCGGTCAGTAAAATGCAGCATTCGCTGGGTAAGCTGGGCATGTTGCACCATTTTCCTGATTTATTGTTCAGCGGTTACGATATCCAACGCTGGAAGCCCGATCCGGACCTGATGTTCCATGCGGCAACAGCGATGGACGTCAACGTTGAGAACTGCATTCTGGTCGATGATTCCAGTGCCGGTGCACAGGCGGGGATTGCGGCGGGAATGGAAGTATTCTATTTCTGCGCCGATCCGCACAACAAACCGATCGATCATCCAAAAGTGACGACTTTTACCGATTTGGCCCAGTTGCCGGAATTGTGGAAAGCGCGCGGATGGAATATTACGCGTTAACTGAAATGCCGGATGGCGCTGACGCTCATCCGGCCTGTTTTCTACGTTTTTATTACTCTTTCGGATCTTTCCCCGCCAGCAGCTTATCCAGCTCATCACCACCTACATGACGGAAATCTTGTCCCTTCACGAAGTAGAAAATGTATTCGCAGATATTCTGGCAACGGTCACCGATACGCTCGATGGAACGGGCGCAAAACAGCGCGGTAAGCACGCTTGGGATAGTACGCGGGTCTTCCATCATATAGGTCATCAGCTGACGCACGATGCCTTCATATTCCTGGTCAACTTTCTTATCTTCACGATAAATACGTACCGCTTCGTCCAGATCCATACGCGCAAACGCATCCAGCACGTCATGCAGCATCTGCACAGTGTGGCGGCCCAGTGATTCCAGGCTGACCAGCAGCGGCTGATGCTGATGCGAGAATTTCTCCAGCGCGGTGCGACAAATTTTGTCCGCCACGTCGCCAATACGCTCCAGCTCAGCGATGGTTTTGATAATCGCCATCACCAGGCGCAGGTCGCTGGCGGTCGGCTGACGCTTGGCAATAATACGCACGCAGGCTTCGTCGATCGCCACTTCCATCATGTTGACGTTCTTATCGCCTTCAATGACGCGCTTCGCCAGCTCGCTGTCCTGGTTATGCATGGCGGTAATCGCATCAGAAAGCTGCTGCTCCACCATGCCGCCCATGGTCATCACCTGGGTACGGATGCTTTCCAGCTCTGCGTTGAACTGGCCGGAAATATGTTTATTTAGGTTAAGGTTATCCACAACAAGCTCCTGAATCAGCCGTAACGACCGGTGATGTAGTCTTCAGTTTGTTTCTTCGCGGGCTTGGTGAACAGATCGTCCGTGTTGCTGAACTCAATCAACTCGCCCAGGTACATAAATGCCGTGTGATCGGAACAACGTGCCGCCTGCTGCATGTTGTGGGTCACGATAACAACGGTGTAATCCTCTTTCAGCTCGGTGATCAGCTCTTCGATACGCCCGGTAGAGATCGGGTCGAGCGCTGAACATGGCTCATCCAGCAGAAGCACTTCCGGGCGAATGGCGATGCCACGCGCAATGCACAGACGCTGCTGCTGACCACCAGAGAGAGAGTACCCACTCTGGTGTAATTTATCTTTGGTTTCGTTCCACAATGCGGCCTTAGTCAATGCCCACTGCACACGCTCGTCCATATCCGCACGAGAGAGTTTCTCAAACAGACGTACGCCAAACGCGATGTTGTCGTAGATGGACATCGGGAACGGCGTCGGCTTCTGGAATACCATCCCCACTTTGGCACGCAGCAGCGCGATATCCTGGGTATTGGTGAGAATATTGTCGCCATCCAGCAGGATTTCACCTTCCGCACGCTGTTCCGGGTACAGCTCAAACATTTTGTTGAACGTACGAAGCAGCGTCGATTTACCACAGCCTGACGGCCCGATAAACGCCGTAACCTGGTTTTTAGCAATATCCAGGTTGATGTTCTTCAGGGCATGGAATTTGCCATAGTAGAAGTTCAAATCACGAACCTGAATCTTACCCGGGGCAGTATCAACCATACTCATTTCAATCTATTCCTCATCCGGCGCCGCATCAGCCACGCCGTAAAAATTAACCGTGTTTCTTCTTCGCGAAAATAACGCGCGCCAGAATGTTCAGCAGCAGTACGCACAGGGTAATAATCAGTACCCCAGCCCAGGCCAGTTGCTGCCACTCAGCAAACGGGCTCATCGCAAACTTAAAGATAGTGACCGGCAGGTTGGCGATAGGCTGCATCATGTCGGTGCTCCAGAACTGATTCGAGAGCGATGTAAACAGCAGCGGAGCCGTTTCACCGGCAATACGCGCAATAGCCAGCAGGACACCAGTAATAATGCCCGAGACAGATGCCTTCAGAGTGATCGCAGAAATCATCTTCCACTTCGGCGTACCCAGCGCATAGGCAGCTTCACGCAGGCTGTCCGGCACCAGTTTGAGCATGTTCTCTGTAGTACGAATAACAATGGGCACCTGCAGCAGCGCCAGCGCGATAACGCCCGCCCAGCCGGAGAAGTGCTCCATTTTTGCTACCACAATGGTGTAAACGAACAGACCGACCACGATTGATGGCGCAGAAAGCAGGATGTCATTGATAAAGCGGATGACCTCAGCCAACCAGGACTTACGTCCGTACTCAGCCAGGTAGATGCCCGCCATAATACCCAGCGGGGTACCAAACACGGTCGCCCACAGGATCAACAGTCCGCTACCGGCCAGAGCGTTCGCCAGACCACCACCAGCTGTATTCGGCGGCGGCGTCATTTCGGTGAATAGCGCCAGCGACATACCGTCGATACCACGGGTAATCGTGGACATCAGGATCCAGATAAGCCAGAACAGACCGAACGCCATGGTCGCCATAGAGAGCGTCAGGGCGATACGGTTCTTCAGGCGGCGGCGCGCCTGCATTTTACGGCGGGATTCCGCAAGCGCAGTGGTGTTTTGCATTTCAAGCGTAGCCATTAGCGTGCCCCCTCATTCTTCGCAAGGCGCATGATCATGAACTTAGAGGCAGCCAGTACGATGAAGGTGATCACAAACAGAATCAGGCCCAACTCCATCAACGCGGCAACGTGCAGACCTGATTCCGCTTCGGCAAATTCATTCGCCAACGCAGAGGTAATACTGTTGCCCGGCATATACAGCGATGCACTGTCGAGCTGATAGGTGTTACCGATGATAAAGGTCACCGCCATGGTCTCGCCAAGTGCGCGACCCAGACCCAACATCACGCCGCCGATCACGCCATTTTTGGTGAACGGGAGGACGATCCGCCAGATCACTTCCCAGGTGGTACAACCGATGCCGTAGGCTGACTCTTTCATCAGCACCGGCGTTTGTTCGAACACATCGCGCATAACCGCCGCAATGTAAGGAATAATCATGATGGCGAGGATCACGCCCGCAGCCAGAATCCCAATACCAAACGCCGGACCAGCAAACAACGCGCCAACAAACGGAATGTTGGAAAGGATGTTACCGACCGGTTCCTGGAAATAAGTCGCAAACAACGGAGCAAAGATAAACAGGCCCCACATGCCGTACACGATACTTGGAATTGCCGCCAGCAGCTCAATAGCGATACCCAGCGGGCGACGCAGCCAGCCGGGCGCAAGTTCAGTCAGGAACAAAGCAATGCCGAAACTCACCGGAACGGCAATCAGCAGTGCGATAAGCGAAGTAACCAGCGTACCGTAAATCGGGACTAATGCACCGTAGATATCATTTGGCGCATCCCATTCTTTAGTCCACAGGAAGGAGAAACCAAATTTCTGAATGCTTGGCCAGGAGGAGATAACCAGAGAGACAATGATGCCACCCAACATCAATAGCACAATCAGCGCAGCCAGTTTTACCAGCGCGCTGAATATCATGTCACCCTTTTTACCCGGTGGGTTAAAAGCAGGCTTTGTTGCAGCCATAAATCACTCTTTAAGTTAAACGCGTTTACTAAGTTGCCCATGCCGGATGGCGCTACGCTTATCCGGCCTACACCCAGGGCCTACGGTAGAAACCGTAGGGCGGATAAGCGTAGCGCCATCCGCCAATTCGTCAAAGATATTCTATTAGTACAGCGCTTTACCGCTGCTGTCTTTCACGTTGGTTTTCCATGCAGCACGAACCTGCTCAACCACGCTGTCCGGCAGGCTGGCATAATCCAGGTCATTAGCCTGTTTGCCGCCATTTTTGTACGCCCAGTCGAAGAACTTCAGCACTTCAGCGCCCTGCTCAGGTTTCTTCTGCTCTTTATGCACCAGGATGAAGGTGGTGGAAGTGATTGGCCACGCATCGTCACCTTTCTGGTTGGTTAGATCCTGAGCGAAGGTTTTGCTCCAGTCAGCGCCTTTCGCGGCGTTAGCAAAGTTCTCTTCGGTCGGGCTTACCGGTTTGCCATCAGCAGAGACCAGCCTGGTGTACGCCAGATTGTTCTGTTTAGCGTAAGCGTACTCAACGTAGCCGATTGAACCAGGCAGACGTTGGACGAATGCGGCGATACCGTCGTTACCTTTACCGCCCAGACCGGTCGGCCAGTTAACGGTAGAACCGGAACCAATTTTAGATTTCCACTCTTCGTTCACTTTTGCCAGGTAGCTGGTGAAGACGAAGGAAGTACCGGAACCGTCAGCACGACGCACAACGGCGATGTTCTGCGAAGGCAGTTTCAGACCCGGATTCAGTTTGGTGATGGCTTCATCATCCCACTTCTTAATTTTGCCGAGGTAGATGTCGCCCAGCGTTTTACCGTCAAGCACCAGCTCGCCGGATTTCAGGCCAGGGATATTCACCGCCAGCACCACACCGCCGATCACGGTCGGGAACTGGAACAAGCCTTCTTGATTGAGTTTTTCGTCAGACAGCGGCGCATCTGAGGCACCGAAATCAACGGTATTCGCAGTGATTTGTTTTACACCACCGGAGGAGCCGATACCCTGGTAGTTTACTTTGCTACCAGTCTCTTTCTGATAGGTATCTGCCCATTTGGCATACACTGGCGCAGGAAAAGTTGCACCTGCACCTGTCAGGCTCGCTGCGGCAAAGGCAGAGAACGCGCTCATGGATAAGGTCGCGGCGACAACAGTTGCGACAGTGGTACGCATAACTTTCATAATGTCTCCTGCACGGTTTTCGTAAATTGTTGTTTGAGTTGCTACTGTGAGCAAAATAGGACAAACAGGTGACAGTTAAATGTACGAAATATGACAGTTTTATGACAATAAAAAATAATGCGTCAGGAACAATTAAAAACAAAATAAAAACAAAAGGTTAACCGATTATGTGACAATCATATTTCGGCAAAATTTTCTTTTTATGACACTGAAAACAGTAGCTGAAGATAACGGTTTGTCACATAAAACAGGCGGGATAATTGATTAAAAACAGAACAAGCTAAAAAAAATGCCCCGCTTTGAGCAGGGCATTTTCAGTTCAGCGGGGTTCGGCTTATTCCACGGTAACCGACTTCGCCAGGTTACGCGGCTGGTCCACGTCGGTACCTTTAATCAGCGCCACGTGATACGCCAGCAGCTGCAGCGGAACGGTATAGAAGATCGGTGCAATCACCTCTTCCACATGCGGCATCTCGATGATGTGCATGTTTTCGCTACTGGTAAAGCCAGCATCCTGATCGGCAAAGACGTACAGCTGACCGCCGCGGGCACGAACTTCTTCAATGTTGGATTTCAGTTTTTCCAGCAGTTCGTTGTTCGGTGCGACCACGATAACCGGCATATCGGCATCGATCAGCGCCAGCGGACCGTGCTTCAGTTCGCCTGCGGCATAAGCTTCAGCGTGAATATAAGAGATCTCTTTCAGCTTCAGCGCGCCTTCCAGCGCAATCGGATACTGATCGCCACGGCCCAGGAATAGCGCATGGTGCTTATCAGAGAAACCTTCCGCCAGAGCGGCAATGCGTTTGTCCTGGGAGAGCATCTGCTCAATACGGCTCGGCAGCGCCTGCAGACCATGAACGATCTCTTGCTCAATAGACGCATCCAGACCTTTCAGACGAGACAGCTTAGCCACCAGCATCAGCAGAACGGTCAACTGAGTGGTAAAGGCTTTCGTCGAGGCCACACCGATTTCGGTACCGGCATTGGTCATCATCGCCAGGTCGGATTCACGCACCAGAGAGGACCCCGGTACGTTACAGATAGCCAGCGAGCCCAGATAGCCCAGCTCTTTAGACAAACGCAGACCCGCCAGGGTATCCGCCGTTTCACCAGACTGGGAAAGGGTGATCATCAGGCTGTTACGACGCACGGCAGATTTGCGATAGCGGAATTCAGAGGCGATTTCGACATCACAAGGAATACCGGCCAGCGACTCAAACCAGTAGCGGGACACCATACCGGAGTTGTATGACGTGCCACAGGCGATAATCTGGATATGCTCAACCTGAGACAGCAGCTCATTAGCACGCGAACCCAGCTCGCTTAAATCCACTTCACCGTGGCTAATGCGCCCGGTCAGCGTATTTTTAATCGCATTCGGTTGTTCGTAGATCTCTTTCTGCATGTAGTGGCGATAAATACCTTTTTCGCCCGCGTCATATTGCAGATTCGATTCGATATCCTGACGTTTCACTTCCGCGCCAGACTTGTCGAAAATAGAGACCGAACGACGGGTCACTTCCGCGATGTCACCCTCTTCCAGGAAGATAAAGCGACGGGTTACCGGCAGCAGCGCCAGCTGATCGGAAGCAATAAAGTTTTCACCCATACCCAGACCAATCACCAGCGGGCTACCAGAACGAGCCGCCAGCAGCGTTTCCGGGCTACGGGTATCCATGATCACCGTCCCGTAGGCACCGCGCAGTTGCGGAATAGTACGCAGTACGGCTTCACGCAGCGTACTACCCTGTTCCAGCTCCCAGTGCACCAGGTGAGCAATCACTTCGGTATCGGTTTCAGAAACAAAGGTGTAACCACGCGTTTTCAGCAGTTCACGCAGCGGTTCATGGTTTTCAATGATGCCGTTATGCACCACGACAATGTGTTCAGAAACATGGGGATGCGCGTTCGCTTCTGAAGGTTCTCCGTGGGTCGCCCAACGGGTATGAGCGATACCGGTACCGCCATGCAGCGGATGTTCTTCCGCTGCAGCAGTCAGCATCTGCACTTTACCCAGACGACGCAGACGAGTCATATTGCCTTCAGCATCGACAACGGCCAGACCAGCAGAGTCATAACCACGATATTCCAGACGACGTAAACCTTCGAGAAGGATTTCAGCTACATCACGCTGCGCGATAGCGCCAACAATTCCACACATATTTTTTGATTCCGAATTTAGGCATTTGCCTGTCGTTGTCGCTGACCTGTTTCCCCTTCGTCTTTCACTCCGTAGCTACGTTGGCTACGCTTGCTCACTACGGTCACTTACTTTAGTAAGCTCTCGTAGATTCCCAAGCTTGCCGCCTTGCTACAGCGCGAAATACTTTGGGTAATACCCGTATTCCGGGCGCCCCGAGCCTTGTAGAGAGTGGGGTTATTTTTATGGTACTGCTTGTTGAGCGGAGGATTATGTTATCCCCTCGTCTCTGGTCTGCCTGATGGCGCTCACGCTTATCAGGCCTACAGAACGTCACCGCACGCAGGCCGCCATCCGGCAAAAACTGAATTACTTTTTCTTCACCGGGCGCTGCCAGCCTTGTTTATGGACCTGAGGCACACGGCTTAATACCAGTTCGTTATCGGCAACATCGCGAGTTACGGTCGTCCCCGCCGCGATGGTGGCGCCTTTACCCACGGTGACAGGTGCCACCAGCTGAGTATCGGAACCGACAAACACATCATCGCCAATAATGGTTTTAAATTTATTCGCGCCATCGTAGTTGCAGGTGATCGTACCGGCGCCGATGTTTACGTTATCGCCAATTTCCGCATCGCCCAGATAGGTCAGGTGACCCGCTTTAGAGCCTTTACCCAGACGCGCTTTTTTCATTTCGACGAAGTTACCCACGTGTGCGCCTTCCTGCAGCTCTGCACCCGGGCGCAGACGCGCGAAAGGACCGATGGTGCATGCTGCTTCCAGATGCGCATCTTCCACCACGCTGTACGGACTTAGCTCACAACCATCACCAATCACGCTGTTTTTGATGATGCAGCCAGCGCCAATCTTGACGCGATCCCCAACGGTTACGTTACCTTCAATGATAACGTTAGTATCAATTTCGACATCGCGCCCGTGAATAAGCGTACCGCGAAGATCAAAACGTGCCGGATCGCGCAGCATCACGCCCGCCAGCAGCAGTTTTTCTGCCTGCTCGGACTGATAAACACGCTCCAGACGAGAGAGCTGAAGACGGTTGTTCACCCCTTCCGTTTCACTGATTCGTGCCGGATGTACCGCAGCAATTTCGCGCCCTTCCTGATATGCCATCGCAATGATATCGGTGATGTAGTATTCACCCTGCACGTTGTTGTTGGTCAGTTTGGACAGCCAGCGCTTCAGGTCTGCGCCATTGGCAATCAGGATGCCGGTGTTGATTTCCTGGATTTGACGCTGCTCGTCAGTGGCATCCTTATGTTCAACAATGCCTGTGACTTTACCGTTATCACGCGTAATTCGCCCATAACCCGATGGGTCGTCCAGGTTTACCGTTAACAAGCCGATTCCACCCTGCGGTTTAGCATCACGCAGGCGACGTAGTGTTTCGGTGGAGATCAGCGGCACATCGCCATAGAGCATTAAAATGTCTTCGTCATCACTAAAGAATGGTGCTGCCTGTTGCATTGCATGACCGGTACCCAACTGCTCGGCCTGCAGTACCCAGTTCAGGTTGCCATCTTTCAGCGTCTGCTTAAGCAAATCACCACCGTGTCCGTAGACCAGATGTACGTGAGTCGCGCCTAATTCATTAGCGGCATCAATGACATGCTGCACCATCGGTTTTCCTGCGAGGGTATGCAGCACTTTAGGGAGATCGGAATACATACGCGTGCCTTTGCCTGCGGCAAGGATCACGACGCTCATAGCATTATTCAACATACACGTCCTGACTGTAATTTGAGAACGAATTTATACCGTTTCACATTGAAAATACTACATTTTTTTCATCGTGAAATGGACCGAAGATAAAACGTTCAATCGGGGAAATTCCCCATCTGATAACTGTCTATTTTCGTCTATATCTACGTGTTTTGTCTCCCCAAAACCAGCAGTCTGCTCTTATTAAAGCCTTAGGTGGATGTTTTTGCTATTTTTTTGCTGCATAAATAAAGAATGACATTAGCGAAGGTATGATTTTAGGCATGCAATTCAGTGGGAAGCAGAAAAGGTAAACACGACAATACAATGTGAAAGAAAAGAGCAGGAGGGGGGGAATTTAACAAATGGCGCTAGCTGATAAACTGCATTACGCATCGCGCCACAGAACAGGCAGGGAAGACTAAAAACTCATATTGCTGAACAGGGCGATGATTTTGTTGATCAATTTCATGTTGGTATCTCTTTTTTATCTGAGTTTATTATGTGATATACATCACAAAAAAGAGTCTACGCCTCAATTTTTGACCAATCAATATTTTTTTGATCTAAATCACGAAATAATAAAACTGCTTTTTATTTCCATTTTTCCTGAAACAAAGCGAAAAAAAAGCCAGCCTGGAAACCAGACTGGCCTTGTGTTTTCAAGCCGGTGTTACATCGCTTTTTTGGTCAACTCGATAACGCGTAGTTTCGCGATCGCTTTGGCCAGTTCCGCAGATGCCTGAGCGTAATCCACGTCACCATGAGAGCTCTTGATATGCTCTTCAGCCTTACGCTTCGCTTCCAGGGCTCTCGCTTCATCGAGATCCTGTCCGCGAATCGCGGTGTCAGCCAGTACGGTCACGCTGCCAGGCTGCACTTCGAGAATGCCGCCGGACAGGTAGATAAACTCTTCATGACCGAACTGTTTAACGATGCGGATCATACCAGGCTTAATGGCGGTGAGCAGCGGAGCGTGACCCGGGAAAATACCCAGTTCACCTTCACTACCCGTTACCTGGATTTTTTCGACCAGACCAGAGAACATTTGTTGCTCTGCGCTGACGACGTCCAGGTGGTAAGTCATTGCCATATCACCCTCCGATTAAGGCGTTAAAGTTTTTTGGCTTTTTCCACAGCTTCTTCGATGGAACCAACCATGTAGAACGCCTGCTCTGGCAGGTGGTCGTATTCGCCTTCCATGATGCCTTTAAAGCCACGGATGGTGTCTTTCAGGGAAACGTATTTACCTGGAGAACCGGTGAATACTTCCGCAACGAAGAATGGCTGGGACAGGAAGCGCTGGATCTTACGCGCACGTGCTACCACCAGTTTATCTTCTTCAGACAATTCATCCATACCCAGGATGGCGATGATGTCTTTCAGTTCCTGATAACGCTGCAGCAGGGACTGTACGCCACGCGCGGTGTCGTAGTGTTCCTGACCAACAACCAGCGGATCCAGCTGACGGCTGGTGGAATCCAGCGGGTCAACGGCCGGGTAGATACCCAGGGATGCGATCTGACGGCTCAGTACCACGGTTGCATCCAGGTGAGCAAAGGTGGTTGCTGGGGATGGGTCAGTCAAGTCATCCGCAGGTACGTATACCGCCTGAACGGAGGTGATAGAACCGGTTTTGGTAGAGGTGATACGTTCCTGCAGAACACCCATCTCTTCCGCCAGGGTCGGCTGGTAGCCTACCGCTGATGGCATACGACCCAGCAGTGCAGATACTTCAGTACCGGCCAGGGTGTAACGGTAGATGTTATCAACGAACAGCAGAACGTCACGACCTTCGTCACGGAACTTCTCAGCCATGGTCAGACCGGTCAGAGCAACGCGCAGACGGTTTCCCGGCGGCTCGTTCATCTGGCCATATACCAGGGATACTTTGTCCAGAACGTTGGAGTCGGTCATTTCGTGGTAGAAGTCGTTACCCTCACGAGTACGTTCACCAACGCCCGCAAACACTGAGTAACCGGAGTGTTCGATCGCGATGTTACGGATCAGCTCCATCATGTTTACGGTTTTACCTACACCCGCACCACCGAACAGACCAACTTTACCGCCCTTCGCGAATGGACACATCAGGTCGATAACTTTGATGCCGGTTTCCAGCAGTTCCTGAGAACTGGACAGTTCTTCATAGGTAGGCGCTGCGCGGTGGATAGCCCAACGCTCTTCTTCACCGATATCGCCTTTCATGTCGATCGGGTGACCCAGGACGTTCATGATACGACCCAGGGTTGCTTTACCTACCGGGACTTCGATCGGGTGCTCAAGGTCTTTAACTTCCAGACCACGACGCAGACCGTCGGAAGAACCCATGGCGATGGTACGTACGATACCGCCGCCGAGCTGCTGCTGAACTTCCAGCACCAGGCTCTCTTTACCATTCATAACCTCAAGAGCATCGTACACGCGCGGTACGGCATCCTGAGGGAATTCGACGTCAACCACGGCGCCGATTACCTGGACAATTTTTCCAGTAGCCATCTTGAATCCTCTACGAATTAACCTGGTTATACCGCGGATGCACCACCGACGATCTCGGTGAGTTCCTGAGTAATGCTGGCCTGACGAGCTTTGTTGTATACCAACTGCAGCTCTTTAATCAGGCTGCCGCCATTGTCGGTCGCGGCTTTCATCGCCACCATACGTGCGGCCTGCTCGCTGGCCAGGTTTTCTACCACGCCCTGATAAACCTGAGACTCGACATAACGACGCAGCAGGGTATCCAGCAGCGCTTTCGGGTCTGGCTCATACAGGTAATCCCAGGATTTACGCTTCAATTCATCATCATCTGATGCCGGCAGAGGCAGCAGTTGGGTGATGGTTGGCGTCTGAGACATGGTGTTAATAAATTTGTTGCTGACAACGTACAGTTTGTCCAGACGACCTTCGTCGTAGGCCTGCAGCATCACTTTAACCGGACCGATCAGTTCGGACAGGGAAGGGTTATCCCCCATGCCGGTTACCTGAGCAATCACATTACCGCCAACGGAGTTAAAGAAAGACACGCCCTTAGAGCCGATCATTGCGATATCGCACTGAACGCCTTTATCGGACCATGTTTTCATATCCGCCAGCAGCTTTTTGAACAGGTTAATGTTCAAGCCACCGCACAGACCACGGTCGGTCGACACCACCAGGTAGCCCACGCGTTTAACGTCGCGTTCTTCCAGGTAAGGGTGCTTATATTCCAGATTACCATTCGCAAGGTGACCAATCACTTTGCGCATGGTCTCTGCATAAGGACGGCTGGCCGCCATGCGATCCTGCGATTTACGCATTTTGGAAGCGGCGACCATCTCCATCGCTTTAGTGATCTTCTGCGTGTTCTGGACGCTTGCGATCTTACTACGTATCTCTTTTGCGCCGGCCATGAGCTTCTCCTCAATGCCTTGCGGTCCGTCCTAAGACAGACCGCCAGACGTTACCAGGACTGGGTTGCCTTGAAGGAATCGAGGATAGCTTTCAGCTTGCCTTCGATTTCATCGTTATAGCCACCGGACTGGTTGATCTCTTGCATCAGCGGAGCGTGGTCACGGTCGACGTAAGCCAGCAGAGCGGCTTCGAAGCTACCGATTTTCGCCAGTTCCACATCTTCGAGGTAACCGCGTTCAGCCGCAAACAGCACCACACCCTGCTGTGCAACAGACATTGGCGCATACTGTTTCTGCTTCAGCAGTTCAGTTACTTTCTGACCGTGGCTCAGCTGCTTACGCGTAGCTTCATCCAGGTCGGAAGCGAACTGAGAAAACGCGGCCAGTTCACGATACTGCGCCAGCGCGGTACGAATACCACCGGACAGTTTCTTGATGATCTTGGTCTGCGCTGCGCCACCTACACGAGATACGGAGATACCCGGGTTAACTGCCGGACGAATACCGGAGTTGAACAGGTTGGTTTCCAGGAAGATCTGACCATCGGTAATAGAAATTACGTTGGTCGGAACGAACGCAGAAACGTCACCCGCCTGGGTTTCGATAATCGGCAGAGCGGTCAGGGAGCCGGTTTTACCTTTAACTTCACCATTGGTGAACTTCTCTACGTATTCCGCGTTTACGCGGGATGCGCGTTCCAGCAGACGGGAGTGGAGGTAAAATACGTCGCCCGGGAATGCTTCACGTCCTGGCGGACGACGGAGCAGCAGGGAAACCTGACGGTAAGCAACAGCCTGTTTAGACAGGTCATCGTAAACGATCAGTGCATCTTCACCGCGGTCACGGAAGTATTCGCCCATTGCGCAACCGGCATATGGCGCCAGGTATTGCAGTGCAGCAGATTCAGACGCGGTCGCCACCACAACGATGGTGTTGGACAGTGCGCCGTGTTCTTCCAGTTTACGAACCACGTTAGAAATGGTGGACGCTTTCTGGCCGATAGCCACGTACACACATTTGATGCCGGAATCACGCTGGTTGATGATGGCATCGATAGCCATCGCGGTTTTACCGGTCTGACGGTCACCGATGATCAGCTCACGCTGGCCACGTCCGATTGGGATCATGGCATCAACAGATTTATAACCGGTCTGCACTGGCTGGTCGACGGACTGACGTTCGATTACGCCCGGTGCGATAACTTCGATTGGCGAGAAGCCATCGTTATCAACCGGACCTTTACCGTCGATCGGGGAACCCAGAGTGTTCACCACACGACCCAGCAGGCCACGGCCAACTGGAACTTCCAGAATACGACCCGTACACTTAACCTTCATGCCTTCGGCGAGGTCAGCGTATGGCCCCATCACAACAGCACCTACGGAGTCGCGCTCCAGGTTCAGTGCGATAGCGTAACGGTTACCCGGCAGGGAAATCATCTCACCCTGCATACAATCGGCCAGGCCGTGAATGCGGATAACACCGTCACTTACAGAAACAATAGTACCTTCGTTGTGAGCTTCGCTCACAACATTGAACTGAGCAATGCGCTGCTTGATCAGTTCGCTGATTTCGGTGGAATTCAGTTGCATGCTCCAGTCCCCTTAAGACTGCAAGACGTCTGCAAGGCGCTCAAGACGGCCGCGTACGCTGCCATCAATGACCATATCACCCGCTCGGATGATTACGCCTGCCATTACAGACTTATCGATTTTGCAATTCAGCTTAACTTTGCGTGACAGACGTTTTTCCATCGCTGCACTAATCTTCGTAAGCTGTTCATCACTCAGTGCATTGGCAGAAGTGACTTCTACCTCAGAGATAGCCTCACTGGCTGCACGCAGATGAATAAACTGCTCAAGAACATCCGGGAGCGCATTCAGACGGTTATTTTCAGCCATTACCCTAATCAGGTTTTGGCCGCTTTCGTCCAACTGCTCACCGCACACGGCGATAAACGACTCAGCGAGCGTTTCTGGCGCCAATGCGCCAGAGAGAAGCTCTGCCATTTGTTCGTTTTTCGTCACCTCAGCGGCGAAAGTCAGCATATCCTGCCAACGGTCTACGCTTTGGTGCTCAACGGCAAAGTCAAAAGCTGCTTTGGCGTAGGGGCGAGCTACCGTAATAAATTCAGACATCAGCCCCTCCCTCCTTACAGTTCAGCGACAAGTTTGTCCACGATGTCGCTATTAGCAGCTTCATCCACGGAACGTTCGATGATCTTCTCGGCGCCAGCAACAGCCAGGATAGCAACTTGCTTACGCAGCTCTTCGCGAGCACGTTTACGCTCGGCTTCAATTTCCGCCTGCGCCTGTGCCACGATTTTAGTACGTTCCTGCTCTGCTTCAGTTTTAGCTTCGTCCAGGATCTGAGCACGACGTTTGTTCGCCTGCTCGATGATTACCTGAGCTTCCGCCTTCGCTTTTTTCAGCTGGTCGGTCGCGCTGGCCTTTGCAAGGTCAAGATCCTTATGTGCTCGTTCTGCAGAAGCAAGGCCGTCAGCAATTTCTTTTTGACGTTTTTCGATGGCAGCCATTAACGGCGGCCATACGTACTTCATGCAGAACAGAACGAACAGGACAAACGCGATGGCCTGGCCGAGGATTGTTGCGTTAAGATTCACAGCACAATGCCTCTATCTAGTTAACGTTCTGATATTGCTCTTAATTCAAGCAACGCTTACTACGCGACAGCAAACATCACGTACAGACCCAGACCTACAGCGATCATTGGGATTGCATCCACCAGACCCATAACGATAAAGAACTGAGTACGCAGCAGAGGAATCAGATCCGGTTGACGCGCTGCGCCTTCCAGGAATTTACCCCCGAGGATGCCGATACCGATCGCAGCACCGATTGCCGCCAGACCCATCATCACAGCGGCAGCAATGTACAGCAGATCCATATTCAGGTTTTCCATGACAGTCTCCAGTTTGTTTCAGTTAAAACGTAGTAGTGTTGGTAAATTAATGCTCTTCAGATGCCATCGACAGATAGACAATCGTCAGAACCATAAATATGAAGGCTTGCAGCGTGATAATCAGTATGTGGAAAATGGCCCACGGCACATTCAGAATCCACTGTGACCACCACGGCAACAGACCAGCAATCAGAATGAAAATCAGCTCACCAGCGTACATGTTACCGAACAGTCGCAGACCAAGAGAGATTGGTTTGGACAGCAGGCTTACCCCTTCAAGGATTAAGTTGATAGGGATGAACGCCCAGTGATTGAACGGCTGCAGCGTCAACTCTTTCGCGAAGCCACCGATGCCTTTCATTTTGATGCTGTAGAACAGAATGAGGATAAATACGCCCAGCGCCATCGACAGGGTGATGTTCACGTCAGCGGACGGAACCACACGCAGAGCCGGCAGACCAAAGATATGCTCACCGATGTACGGCAGCAGGTCGATAGGCAGCAAATCCATAAAGTTCATCAGGAATACCCAGACGAAAATCGTCAGGGCCAGCGGAGCAATCAGCTTGCTTTTGCCATGGTACATGTCTTTCACGCTGCCATGCACAAAGCCGATTACCAGCTCAATCGCGGTCTGAAATTTACCTGGAACGCCGCTGGTCGCCTTTTTGGCAACGCTACGGAACATTAACAGGAACAACAGACCCAGAACCACCGAGAAGAAAATGGAGTCAATATTGAGCGTCCAGAAGGTGGCTGGGGGGTTGTGCGGATCCACCAGCGAGAATGTACGTAGGTCCAACTGAAGGTTATTCAGATGGTGTCCTATGTAATCCTGCGGCGTCATATTTTCTGAAGCCATGATGCCTTTACCCTTTGTTGTTAATTACAGCCGGCGCCAGTATCTGAACCACCAGCACCAAAACCCACGTAACGATCAGCGGCACGAATACCGCTTTCAAAACAGCCAACGCCACAACCAGCAACACCAGCATCGCTAACACCTTGAAGGCTTCGCCGAAAGCGAACGTCCAGGCAACCCGACCTTTCGCTGGTGTATGCACCTGGTGACGCCAGGCGAATATCATAAACAACACATTGGGCAGTAACACTGCCAATCCCCCGCACAGTGCGGAGATGCCCCAGAAGGGGTCTTTGAGGCTAAACAGCAATCCACTTGCTATTACCGCCAGAAGCTGTGTGAGCAAAAGCTTACGAGCAACGTTTCGACTCAAGAGCGACATAGACATCACGTGTTTACTCCTGCTCCCTTCGAGGTATGCCGCGTGTCGTATAAAACGTTCTTTATGGCTTAGAGTCAAGCATCAAAAAGCGGACAAATTATACGGTGCGCCTTCGTGATTTCAAACAATAAGTAGCTAAAAAGTGAATAAATGTTTAAATATTTTTCGTTGTCCCACATTTATTACTTTTTGGCAAACTGTGAACGATCATGCAAAACTGCAAAAGCCGCGAAAACACTGGCGTTAAAGCGTGCACCAGATCACATATTGAACATATTCCCCTTCGCATAATTTATTTACGTGGCAAATGGTGCCATTTCATCTTTTTGATATTTAAGCGTAAAAAGCGCCACTATTTCAAAAACAACGCCTAACAACAAAAGAACCATCGATTGACATTTATAATAAAAAATTAACACAAGCGGTGATTCTTAGGTTCTATTTTTAGCAGACTGATATTTTCACAGTTGACTTGTTTCGCTTTTAACAAAAAACGGTACGTTATAGTTATGATGCAAAACCGTAAGGTAGAGGTGAAATGCAACAGCATTTCACCTCACTACTCTCTATAACTTTTAACACCGGGGTAGCCGTTTTTTCTCTATTTTTTTTGATAAAAATTAAATTTTGTTTGGTTTAATAACCACCAAATGACGTTCACCATCCAGTTGTGGAACGCGTAATTTTTCGACTGACTCGACGCTGAATTCTGCAGGCAACGAGGCGATTTCCTCTTCAGGCAATTGACCTTTGAGCGCATAAAAGCGTCCGTTCTGGCCCGGCAAGTGATGACACCAGCTCACCATATCATTGAGGGACGCGAATGCACGGCTGATCACCCCATCAAATGGCGGCTCTGAAGGAAATTCTTCAACCCGACTTTGCACAGGCGTAATGTTAGTAAGACCCAGCTCATGCTGCACCTGACGTAAGAAACGGATGCGTTTTCCCAGGCTATCCAACAGTGTGAAATGCGCTTCAGGCCGCACGATAGAAAGTGGAATTCCCGGCAGACCCGGTCCCGTGCCAACATCAATAAAGCGCCCGCCCTTCAGATAAGGCGCGACAACAATGCTGTCCAGAATATGGCGCACCAACATTTCGTTGGGATCCCGCACCGACGTCAGGTTGTATGCTTTATTCCATTTGTGCAGCATATCGACATACGCAATCAGCTGATTTTTCTGGTGATCGGTAAGAGAAATACCGGCATCAGCCAGCAGACGAGAGAGTTTGTTGAGCACGGTCGTTACCTGTTAATAATCAAATGCCCGATGCGCTATCGCTTATCGGGCCTACAAATTTGTAGGGCGGACAAGCGAAGCGCTCCCGCCAAATTAGTGTTATCAAGCGCTGCGGCGCAGCATACCTTGTTTTTTCAGCCATACCAGCAGAATGGAGATGGCGGCAGGCGTTACGCCAGAAATGCGCGATGCCTGGCCGATCGATACCGGTTTGTGATCGTTCAGTTTGGCGATGACTTCATTCGACAAGCCCGAGACCTGGCGATAATCCAGCGTTGCAGGCAACAGGGTATTCTCATTACGCTGTTGTCTTTCGATTTCTTCCTGCTGACGAGCGATATATCCTTCGTATTTCACCTGAATCTCAACCTGTTCCGCGGCCTGAGCATCATCTAGCGCCGGCGCGAATGCAGATAAAGAGGTCAACTGAGCATAGGTCATATCCGGGCGACGCAGGAGATCTTCACCGCTGGCCTCACGAGATAAAGGTGTTGCCAGGTGAGCGTTCACTTCGGCTGCAGATTCCGCTAACGGGTTTACCCAGGTTGATTTGAGACGCTGACGTTCTTGTTCGATGCGCTCCAGCTTCTCGTTGAAGCGAGCCCAACGCTCATCGTCTACCAGACCCAGTTCACGCCCAATTTCGGTCAGACGCAGGTCGGCGTTATCTTCACGCAGCATCAAGCGGTATTCAGCACGTGAGGTAAACATGCGGTACGGTTCTTTGGTTCCCAGCGTGCACAGATCGTCGACCAGCACGCCAAGGTAAGCCTGATCGCGACGCGGCGCCCAGCCGTCTTTCTCAGCAGACAAGCGTGCGGCGTTGAGACCTGCCAGCATCCCTTGGGCGGCGGCTTCTTCGTAACCGGTTGTACCGTTAATCTGGCCTGCAAAGAACAGGCCCTGGATGAATTTGCTTTCCAGAGTGGGTTTCAGGTCGCGCGGATCGAAGAAATCGTACTCAATCGCATAGCCAGGGCGAACGATACGGGCGTTTTCCATCCCCTGCATGGATCGGACAATTTGCATCTGTACATCGAACGGCAGGCTGGTGGAGATGCCGTTCGGGTAAATTTCGTTAGAGGTCAGTCCTTCCGGTTCGAGGAAGATCTGATGCTGGTTGCGATCGGCAAAGCGCATCACTTTGTCTTCGATCGACGGGCAGTAGCGCGGGCCGATACCTTCGATTACGCCGGCATACATTGGGCTACGATCGAGGTTATTGCGGATCACGTCATGGGTTTTCTCATTGGTATGCGTGATGTAACACGGCATCTGGCGCGGATGCTGGGAAGCGTCGCCCAGGAATGAGAAGACCGGCATCGGGTTGTCGCTGTTTTGTTGACCCAGTACGCTGAAATCGATAGTACGTGCATCAATACGCGGTGGCGTACCGGTTTTCAGGCGGCTGACGCGCAGCGGTAGTTCACGCAGACGGCGTGACAGCGGAATAGACGGCGGATCGCCAGCACGGCCGCCGCTGTAGTTGTCCAGACCAATATGGATTTTGCCGTCGAGGAAAGTCCCCACGGTTAATACGACCGCTTTGGCACGGAACTTCAGTCCCATTTGGGTTACGGCACCCACGACACGATCGTTTTCAACAATCAGATCTTCAACCGCCTGCTGGAAGATCATCAGGTTGGGTTGATTCTCCAGCGCGGTGCGTACTGCCTGACGATAGAGCACACGATCGGCCTGAGCTCGGGTAGCGCGAACGGCTGGCCCTTTGCTTGCGTTTAGTATCCTAAACTGGATACCTGCGTGGTCGATCGCTTTTGCCATCAATCCACCAAGCGCATCCACTTCTTTTACCAGGTGTCCCTTCCCAATACCGCCAATCGCCGGGTTGCAGCTCATCTGCCCCAGTGTGTCGATATTGTGTGTCAAAAGCAGGGTCTGTTGTCCCATTCGCGCCGCGGCCATTGCGGCCTCGGTGCCTGCATGACCCCCGCCAATGATGATGACGTCAAAAGGATCCTGATAAAACATGGTAATTGCCTCGCATAACGCGGTGTGAAAATGGATTGAAGCCCGGGCCGTGGATTCTACTCAACTTTAGTCGATCGAGAAAGACCTGGGATCCTGGGTATTAAAAAGAAGATCTTTTTATTTAGAGATCTGTTTTATTGTGATCTCTTATTAGGATCGCCACTCTCTGTGGATAAGGACGATCCTTTGAATAAGATCAACAGGTTGCTGAGGATCATTAGCTGTGAATGATCGGTGATCCTGGTCCGTATAAGCTGGGATCAGAATGAAGGGTTATACACAACTCAAAAACTGAACAGCCGTTATTCTTTGGATAACTACCGGTTGATCCAAGCTTTTAACCAGAGTTATCCACATAAAAAAGCATGATCTTTACAAATCTCTGAGCAATGGATGCCAGGATCCCAGCCAAATTTCAGCCGGATCTTCCGGAATTTCATGTTCCAGCACGTTGATCTTAAGCGTTTCGCCGATCTGTTTTGCCCCACAGGCTTTCAGTTCTGCTTCCAGCTTGTCGATTGCGCCGCAAAAGGTGTCATATTCACGACTGCCGATGCCGATTGCGCCGAAGTTTACTTGCGACAGGTCCGGTTTTTGTTCGCGTAACGCATCATATAAAGGCTGCAGGTTGTCAGGAATGTCTCCAGCACCGTGTGTGGAGCTGATAATCAGCCAGATCCCTTCAGCCGGAACCTCATCCAGCATTGGTCCATGCAGTATTTCGCTGGAAAAACCGGCGTCGTCCAGCTTTTCAGCCAGATGTTCTGCTACATATTCCGCACTGCCAAGCGTGCTGCCGCTGATAAGAGTGATGTCTGCCATGCTCGCCCACCTTTATAAAGAAGGCGCATTGTACGCTGTGAGCGAGCTGGGATCTACCTGTGGAAAAATGTGGGATTAAAAAAAATGATCATGGCTTGATGGTACGCATGATCGGGTTCTGAAGGACGATCAGGGTTTCAGTGGACTGAATTTCATCAATTGTTTGGATCTTGTTGATAAGTACCTGTTGCAGCGCGTCGATCGACTTGCACATCACCTTAATAAAGATGCTGTAGTGGCCGGTGGTGTAATAGGCTTCGGTCACTTCGTCAAGGCTTTCCAGTCTGGCCAGCGCTGACGGATAGTCCTTCGCGCTTTTCAGAATGATGCCGATAAAGCAGCCGACGTCATAACCCAACTGTTTGGGACTGACATCAATACGCGCACCGGTGATGATCCCGGCCTGCTTCATCTTTTCTACGCGAACGTGAATTGTCCCCGGACTAACGCCAAACTGTTTGGCCAATTCTGCGTAGGCGGTGCGAGCATTTTCCATCAGGGCATCAAGAATGCCGCGGTCCAGATTGTCGATCTGATAATTTTCCATAGGTTTTTCTTATGTAGATTAATGATTCTTTTTATTTTAGACGTTAATTTTAACGAATCAAAATCGAAGTCGGCTTTTTGTTTGTTGATTATTGAATATTACCTCCATTCTGTTGCTTAATCATAGGCAACAGGACACAGGAGTACACATAATGAAAACCGCTTACATTGCCAAACAACGTCAAATTAGCTTCGTAAAATCTCATTTTTCTCGTCAGTTGGAAGAGCGTTTAGGTCTGATCGAAGTTCAGGCTCCGATCCTCAGCCGCGTAGGAGATGGCACGCAAGATAACTTGTCGGGCTGTGAAAAAGCGGTGCAGGTGAAGGTTAAAGCATTGCCGGACGCTCAATTCGAAGTGGTTCATTCACTGGCGAAGTGGAAGCGTCAAACGTTAGGACAACACGACTTTAGCGCAGGCGAAGGGTTGTACACGCACATGAAGGCCCTGCGTCCCGATGAAGATCGCCTCTCCCCACTGCACTCAGTGTATGTTGACCAGTGGGACTGGGAGCGCGTGATGGGCGACGGCGAGCGTCAATTCTCCACTCTGAAAAGCACGGTAGAGGCTATCTGGGCGGGAATTAAGGCCACCGAGGCTGCGGTTAGTAAAGAGTTTGGTCTGGCACCGTTCCTGCCAGAGCAGATCCACTTTGTTCATAGCCAGGAGCTGTTATCTCGTTATCCGGATCTTGACGCGAAAGGTCGTGAACGTGCGATCGCGAAAGAACTGGGCGCAGTATTCCTGGTAGGGATCGGCGGCAAGCTCAGTGACGGTCACCGTCACGATGTACGCGCGCCGGATTATGATGACTGGAGCTCAGCGTCTGAGCTGGGTCACGCCGGTCTGAACGGTGATATTCTGGTGTGGAACCCGGTTCTGGAAGATGCGTTTGAGCTGTCTTCGATGGGGATCCGTGTGGATGCCGATACCCTTAAACACCAGCTTTCATTGACCGGTGATGAAGATCGCCTGAGTCTGGAATGGCACCAGGCGCTGCTGCGTGGTGAAATGCCGCAGACAATCGGTGGCGGCATTGGACAGTCGCGTTTGACCATGCTGCTGCTGCAATTACCGCACATTGGTCAGGTGCAGTGTGGCGTGTGGCCGGCACAGGTACGTGAAAGCGTTTCTTCCCTGCTGTAATAATTAACGCCGCCAGCGTCTGAGCAGGCGGCTTCGCATCCCGGTATCAAAGCGCCAGATATGATCGAAAATGCGCATGATGCCGGGTTTGCCGTGTGCTGACATCGCCACCGCATGAAAACGATGCTGGTGCACCCGCTGTAATTCACCCACTTTATTGACGACCTCATCGGGCAATCGCTGAGCGATAAAATCAGAGATCACCACCGCATCGGCATCAAACCATTCCCGGCCCTGCATGCGCTCAATAATGGCGCGAAAGCAGCTGGCAATATCGGTACCGCCGCGAAAACGCTGGCTTAAAAAACGGATCGCTTGTTCAATGCCTTCCGGACCAGACAGCTCATAGCGCACCACTTCTGTTGAAAACAGCATAATGAAACAGCGCCGGTTATCGGCCAGGGCGACGCGCATTAGCGCCAGGCAAAAGGCTTTTGCACATTGCTCATTAAAACCGCCCATTGATCCCGACGTATCAACGCAAACAATAAACGGTCCGCGCGGCTGCTCGTCAAAATCCTGATGCACCACCGGACGTTCCGTTACTTTCTCGCGCCATGCCTCGCCGTGCAGACGATAGGTCAACAGCTGCTTTTCCACCAGCCGTCGGTAGAACTCGTATTCCAGTTCAGTAATGCCCAGTGTGGCCAGTTCCGGCGGCAACAGGCGCAGGATGTCGTCACTTTGCTGGATGCCATCCACCTGTTCCGGGACGGTGGCGGGTTCCCGCACAAAGGTACGGAAGGTCTCCATGGGCGCATCTTTACGCGGCACAGATTTGGCCTCTCTGGAACGGCCTAACTGTTCAGCCAGACGCTGGAGTTCGGGTTGTTGCGTCAGGAATTCGCCATATTTCACCATCAGTTGATAATCGCCGCGCTTGATTTGACCTGCGCTCATATCCCATAACCGGCCTGCGGCGTTGTCGTTTTCTGCCAGAACGGGTTCCAGTTGCCCGCTGAGGGTCATCCGTTCCTGAACTTCACTAAGTAAATGTTCACGCTCATCTTCCAGCAGTTGCTGATTCAGCGTTGTAGTTTGTACCACCAGACTCAGGCGCCAGCGCTGGAGAAAAAGCGTATGCAGGGCGGGCGTAAAGGTACTGTTGTCATCAACCAGTTGCTGCGCTTGCCCGGCCCACGGCGAATGTAGGCGGTGTAATAGCGCCAATATTTGCGGGAGCTGGACCATAAACTGCGCATGAGAGAGGAGCTGGCTTTGTTGGTAACAAATGACCTCTTCCGTCAACTCCGGCGGTACATGGGTATCTTTGAGGCGGCTGCGCAGTGACTCGCGCCAGCGGGGAATATCGTCAGTAATCGCTTTTTTAAGGCGAGGAAACTTTTTAAAAAACACCACCATCTTTGGAGAAGCCAGCAGGGCGACGATCATCTCTTCGATCATCGCCTCTTCACTGACTGCCAGCATGATATTGAGCGTATCAAGGGTTAGCATTGTTGCGCCTGGCGGATTTGTGCCCCGACATCCTGCAGGCTGGCCTCAATGCGGCCTAACCAGTCGCTATGAATAAACAGACATTTTTGCTGTTCGCTGAATGCACTGTGCTGCTGGTGCCACTCGTTATCAAGTGCTTCAAGCTGCTGTTTTATCTCATCAGGCATACTCTCTTGCGATGCACCGGGCAGCGCCAGACGAGAGCCTTGCAAACTGACGTCGCGCACAACCAGGTGCTGTGCGCTATCGACTTCCATGTTCAGCGTTTGGGCGAAGCCGATCCCGTTTAATTTTCCGCGGATCTCACCGCCTTTGGTTAGCCACTGTTCCAGCGCTCCCCGTTCGAAAGCAATATGGATAACTTCCATATCATGCAGTTTTAAGGGTTTTTGCAGCAGTAATGTCACGACTGAAGAAGTGGCTTCCGGCGGTAAATCATAATGAGGACGACGGCTGAACATGCCGCCCTGACGGATCACCGTGAATGCCGTTTTGTCGCTTTGCTGCTGCTGGAGCTGGATACGGCGCTGCACAATGCTGGCCAGACGCGTCAGCATGGCTTGCTGCTGCCAGGCGTGTCCGGTCATCAAAATTTCAAGCTGCTGTTGCATCAGATTCAGGCTTTGCGCGTCGTACCACAGGCAATCTTTCAACAGGATCAGGTCGATAGGCACGACCGCATCACGTCCGCTGAAGAAGGCGCTGGCCTGGAGTAAGCGGATAGCTTTTTTCCAGCGGCGATCGGATACATAGGGGGCATTCGGTAATGCGTCTAGCTGTTGGCGCAGTGTGAAAATAAGCTCAAAGACGCGATCGGGAAGCTTGATGGCGCCAATGTCCTTTTGCCACTGGTAATACTCTTCATCTGTCACCTGTAACGACGCCGGGACCGGGTTGTCACTTTCATCCTGCTGGCTTAACAGCATGGAGCGGAAGTTGGCCTTGTCCTGAACTTTATCCAGCCACAGGCGGATCAGCATACGGTCGTACAGGGCTTCCAGGCTGCTGTCTGCTTCAGGCAGTTCGTTGGAGGCTGCCACCAGCAGACGCATCGGGATTTTCTCTTCATGCGCGCCGTTACGAAAATGCCGTTCGTTAATAGCGGTCAACAGGGTGTTGAGAATGGCCGGGCCTGCTTTCCAGATTTCATCGAGAAAGACAATTTCAGCTTCGGGTAAATAGCCCGCCGTTAAGCGTTCATAGCGACCTTCGTCTTTCAGCGCCTGGATAGACAGCGGCCCAAACACCTCTTCCGGCGTAGAGAAGCGCGTCATCAGGTATTCGAAAGCGCGGGCGTTTTGAAAAGCAAACTTCAGTCGACGGGCAATTAAGCTTTTTGCGATCCCTGGAGGACCTAATAAGAATACGCTCTCGCCGCTTAGAGCAGCCAGCAGGCAAAGGCGAATGGCGTGGCTACGTTCATAAAGTCCCTTTTCCAGCGCATTGCTCAGACGGGAAATTCTTTCCGCTAATAAATGTGGGTGAGCCATAATGAAGTGGCGTCCTTTCGCCAAATGTACTGCGTAAACTGCGAGTATAGATGCTTCACACCAGTGCAGTAATAGACTGAAGGTGCGCTTATTTTTCTTTGAGCCAGATTAATCTGGTCTCATTTAGGGGTACGATTTTATGATTAATCGTGCATACTGTGCGCCTTTTTGTGGGCCAAGGGACGACGCACACATTTCTAATATATACACCATATCAATCATACTGCACCAAGGCGGCAATGGAGTTTTCTTCTGGGATGGGGGGAATAACGAATGCAACCCACACGGAGTGGCTTGAATGATGATGTGTATAAACGAAAGACGAGTCTATGAGCACTGATAATAAACAATCATTGTCTGCGATTACCCTTGCGGCCATTGGGGTTGTCTACGGTGATATTGGTACCAGCCCACTTTATACGCTTCGTGAATGTTTGTCTGGCCAGTTTGGTTTTGGCGTTGAACGTGATGCTGTGTTTGGTTTTCTCTCGCTGATTTTCTGGCTGTTGATCTTTGTTGTCTCCATTAAATATCTGACGTTTGTCATGCGTGCGGATAACGCCGGGGAAGGTGGGATCCTGACGTTGATGTCATTGGCCGGGCGCAATACCTCGGCGCGAACAACCTCGATGCTGGTCATCATGGGGTTGATTGGCGGCAGCTTCTTCTATGGTGAAGTGGTGATTACGCCAGCCATTTCAGTGATGTCGGCGATTGAAGGTCTGGAGATTGTTGCACCGCAGCTGGATACCTGGATTGTTCCGCTCTCGATTATCGTGCTGACCCTGCTGTTTATGATTCAAAAACACGGTACCGGCATGGTTGGTAAACTGTTTGCGCCGATTATGCTGCTGTGGTTCCTGACGCTCGCGGTATTAGGCGTGCGCAGTATTATTGGTAACCCGGAGGTACTGCAGGCGCTAAATCCGTACTGGGCGGTGCATTTCTTCCTCGAATTCAAAACGTTGTCCTTTATTGCGCTGGGCGCTGTAGTGCTGTCGATTACCGGTGTTGAAGCGCTGTATGCGGATATGGGGCACTTCGGTAAGTTGCCGATTAGACTGGCATGGTTCTCGGTGGTATTGCCTTCGCTGGTGCTGAACTATTTTGGTCAGGGGGCGCTGCTGTTAAAGCATCCTGAAGCGATCAAAAACCCGTTTTTCCTGCTGGCGCCGGACTGGGCATTGATACCACTCCTGATCCTTGCCGCACTGGCAACGGTTATCGCTTCGCAGGCGGTTATTTCCGGTGTCTTCTCGCTGACGCGTCAGGCCGTGCGTCTGGGGTATTTATCGCCGATGCGGATCATTCATACTTCGGAAATGGAATCGGGTCAGATCTACATTCCTTTCGTTAACTGGATGCTCTATTTTGCGGTGGTTATCGTGATTGTGAGCTTTGAACACTCCAGTAATCTGGCCGCGGCGTACGGGATTGCGGTAACGGGGACAATGGTACTGACATCTATTCTGTCTACCACCGTGGCGCGCAAAAACTGGCACTGGAATAAATACTTCGTCTTCCTGATCCTGGTGGCGTTCTTGTGCGTCGATGTTCCGTTGTTCTCCGCGAACCTCGATAAACTGATTTCCGGCGGTTGGCTGCCTCTGACGCTGGGTCTGGTGATGTTCACCATCATGACCACGTGGAAAAGCGAGCGTTTCCGTCTGCTGCGTCGCATGCATGAGCACGGCAACTCTCTGGAGGCGATGATTGCCTCTCTGGAGAAATCCCCACCGGTACGCGTGCCGGGAACGGCGGTATATATGTCGCGTGCGCTGAACGTCATCCCGTTTGCGCTTCTGCATAACCTCAAGCATAACAAGGTGCTGCATGAACGCGTGATTCTGCTGACGCTGCGTACGGAAGATGCGCCATACGTGCACAACGTGCGTAGGGTGCAGATTGAGCAGTTATCGCCCACCTTCTGGCGCGTAGTGGCCAGCTACGGCTGGCGTGAAACGCCGAACGTTGAGGAAGTGTTCCATCGCTGCGGTCTGGAAGGCTTAAGCTGTCGGATGATGGAAACCTCCTTCTTTATGTCGCACGAGTCGCTGATTGTCGGCAAACGGCCATGGTATTTGCGTCTGCGCGGCAAGCTATATCTGCTGCTACAGCGCAATGCGCTGCGCGCGCCGGACCAGTTTGAAATCCCACCAAACCGGGTTATTGAGCTCGGTACTCAGGTAGAGATTTAAGGCAATCGACGCCCTCTTTCATCGCGAAAGGGGGCGTTTTGTTTTGTCCCTCCCAGTTTTCATTTCATCAAATGATAATCCTTGCGAAACGTTTCGATGGCGATCACATTTTCGTAACGTCGCGGTGGTTTTCTGTCCATTCTTCGCACTACACTTATCTTCAGCGAAACGTTTCGCTAGTGGGGAAAGAAAATGAAGAAAGGCACGGTACTCAACTCTGAAATTTCAACGGTGATCTCCCGTCTGGGGCATACCGATACGCTGGTGGTGTGTGATGCAGGTTTACCCATCCCGAACAGCACAACGCGTATTGATATGGCATTAACCCAGGGCGTACCTTCTTTTATGCAGGTACTGGATGTGGTTACACGTGAAATGCAGGTCGAGGCGGCCATTCTCGCGACGGAAATTAAACAACATAATCCGCAACTCCACGAAACGTTGCTCAGCCACATTGAGCAACTGCAACAACACCAGGGAAACACCATAGAAATTCGTTACACCACGCATGAACAATTTAAAAAACAAACCGCAGACAGTCAGGCGGTAATTCGCAGCGGAGAGTGTTCTCCGTATGCGAATATCATTCTCTGTGCTGGCGTCACGTTCTGAGGCCATCATGAAAGCATTACTGCAACTCAAAGGGATCGATAAAGCGTTCCCGGGCGTAAAAGCGCTATCCGGCGCTGCGCTGAATGTCTATCCAGGCCGCGTAATGGCGCTGGTGGGCGAAAACGGCGCGGGCAAATCCACCATGATGAAAGTGCTGACCGGGATCTACACCCGTGATGCTGGCTCTTTATTGTGGCTGGGGAAAGAGACCACCTTTAATGGCCCGAAATCCTCTCAGGAAGCCGGAATCGGTATCATCCACCAGGAATTGAACCTGATTCCGCAACTCACTATCGCTGAGAACATTTTTCTTGGCCGTGAGTTTGTGAATCGCTTTGGCAAAATTGACTGGAAGAAGATGTACGCCGAAGCCGATCTGCTGCTCGCCAAACTCAATCTGCGCTTTAAAAGCGACAGGCTGGTCGGTGAGTTGTCGATTGGCGATCAGCAGATGGTTGAAATCGCCAAAGTGCTGAGCTTTGAGTCGAAGGTCATCATTATGGATGAGCCGACGGATGCGCTCACCGATACCGAAACCGAATCCCTGTTCCGCGTTATCCGCGAGCTGAAATCGCAGGGGCGCGGCATTGTCTATATCTCCCACCGTATGAAAGAGATCTTCGAAATCTGTGATGACGTGACCGTCTTCCGTGACGGGCAGTTCATTGCCGAGCGTGAAGTCGCAACGCTGACGGAAGACTCACTGATTGAAATGATGGTGGGACGTAAGCTGGAAGATCAGTACCCGCGTCTGGAAAAAGCGCCGGGCAATATTCGCCTGAAGGTCGATAATCTGTGCGGCCCAGGGGTAAACGATGTTTCGTTCACGCTGCGTAAAGGCGAGATCCTTGGCGTATCGGGGCTGATGGGCGCCGGACGTACCGAGCTGATGAAAGTGTTGTATGGCGCATTGCCGCGCACCAGCGGCTACGTCACGCTTGATGGGCATGAAGTTGTCACCCGTTCGCCACAGGATGGCCTTGCAAACGGCATCGTCTATATTTCTGAAGACCGTAAACGTGATGGCTTAGTGCTGGGCATGTCGGTGAAAGAGAACATGTCACTGACCGCGCTGCGCTATTTCAGCCGCGCCGGTGGAAGCCTGAAGCATAAAGATGAGCAGCAGGCGGTAGGTGATTTTATTCGTCTGTTCAATGTTAAAACGCCATCGATGGAACAGGCTATCGGCCTGCTCTCGGGCGGTAACCAGCAGAAAGTGGCCATTGCGCGCGGTCTGATGACCCGACCAAAAGTCCTGATCCTCGATGAACCAACACGCGGCGTCGACGTTGGGGCTAAGAAAGAAATTTATCAGCTTATCAACCAGTTTAAGGCCGATGGGCTGAGCATCATTCTGGTCTCCTCTGAGATGCCAGAAGTATTGGGTATGAGCGATCGTATTATCGTTATGCATGAAGGGCATCTCGGCGGTGAATTCACTCGCGAGCAGGCCACTCAGGAAGTATTAATGGCTGCCGCTGTGGGCAAGCTTAATCGCGTGAATCAGGAGTAAAAAAGATGACTACCCAAGCTGTTTCTGGTCGCCGTTATTTCACTAAAGCATGGCTTCTGGAGCAAAAGTCGCTCATCGCTCTGTTAGTGCTGATCGCGATTGTTTCCACCATGAGCCCCAACTTTTTTACCGTTAATAATCTGTTCAACATTCTCCAGCAAACGTCGGTAAACGCCATCATGGCCGTCGGCATGACGTTGGTCATCCTGACGTCGGGTATCGATCTGTCCGTCGGTTCCTTGCTGGCGCTTACCGGTGCGGTGGCAGCGTCCATTGTCGGTATTGAAGTCAATGCGCTGGTGGCCGTTGCCGCTGCTTTGGCGCTCGGCGCTGCCATTGGCGCAGTAACCGGGGTCATTGTCGCGAAAGGCCGCGTGCAGGCGTTTATCGCCACGTTGGTGATGATGCTGCTGCTGCGCGGTGTGACCATGGTGTACACCAACGGCAGTCCGGTAAATACCGGGTTTACTGACAATGCCGATCTGTTTGGTTGGTTTGGTATTGGTCGTCCGTTAGGCGTGCCTACGCCTGTGTGGATCATGGGGATTGTCTTCCTGGCGGCGTGGTACATGCTGCACCATACGCGTCTGGGGCGTTACATCTATGCGCTGGGCGGTAACGAAGCGGCGACGCGTCTGTCCGGTATCAGCGTGAGTAAAATCAAAATTATCGTTTACTCCCTGTGCGGTCTGCTGGCATCGCTGGCGGGCATCATTGAAGTGGCTCGTCTCTCCTCTGCGCAGCCGACGGCAGGTACTGGCTATGAGCTGGATGCTATCGCTGCGGTGGTGTTAGGCGGTACCAGCCTGGCGGGCGGTAAAGGACGTATTGTTGGGACGCTGATCGGCGCATTAATTCTCGGTTTCCTCAATAATGGTTTGAATTTGTTAGGTGTATCCTCCTATTACCAGATGATCGTCAAAGCGGTGGTGATTTTGCTGGCGGTACTGGTAGACAACAAAAAGCAGTAACAACGATTACAGGACATCTTAAATATGAACATGAAAAAACTGGCTACCCTGGTTTCTGCTGTTGCGCTGAGCGCCACCGTGAGCGCGAATGCGATGGCGAAAGATACCATTGCGCTGGTGGTCTCCACCCTCAATAACCCGTTCTTTGTGTCTCTGAAGGATGGCGCGCAAAAAGAGGCGGATAAGCTGGGCTATAACCTGGTGATTCTGGATTCACAGAACAACCCGGCGAAAGAGCTGGCTAACGTTCAGGACTTAACGGTTCGTGGAACTAAAATTCTGCTGATTAACCCGACTGACTCTGATGCCGTTGGTAACGCTGTTAAGATGGCTAACCAGGCGAAGATCCCGGTTATTACCCTGGATCGTCAGGCTACAAAAGGTGATGTGGTCAGCCACATTGCGTCTGATAACGTGCTGGGCGGTAAAATTGCGGGTGATTACATCGCGAAGAAAGCAGGTGAAGGCGCGAAAGTTATCGAACTGCAAGGGATTGCCGGTACTTCAGCGGCGCGTGAGCGTGGCGAAGGTTTCCAGCAAGCCGTTGCGGCACACAAATTTAACGTACTGGCCAGCCAGCCGGCAGACTTCGACCGCACTAAGGGTCTGAACGTCATGCAGAACCTGCTGACTGCACATCCTGACGTGCAGGCCGTATTTGCCCAGAACGATGAAATGGCGCTGGGTGCGCTGCGCGCACTGCAAACCGCGGGTAAATCTGATGTGATGGTGGTTGGATTTGACGGCACGCCAGATGGCGAAAAAGCAGTAAATGATGGCAAACTGGCTGCGACCATTGCTCAGTTGCCGGATCAGATCGGCGCGAAAGGCGTGGAAACTGCGGATAAGGTTCTGAAAGGCGAGAAGGTTCAGGCTAAATATCCGGTTGATCTGAAGCTGGTCATCAAGCAGTAACACCGATTCAGGTCGCTCGCGACCTGATGGAGACATAAATACGCCATCCTAGGGCCTGGTTCTGAAGATGAAAGCGTAAAAAGAAAAGCAGGGCACGCGCCACCCTAACCCGGTGGCGCACTTTACTGGACACTCCGAACATGAAAACCGCAGGCAACCTCGTTGTTCTTGGCAGCATCAATGCCGATCACATCCTCAACCTCAAATCTTTCCCAACGCCTGGGGAAACCGTAACCGGTAGCCATTATCAGGTCGCATTTGGCGGAAAAGGCGCTAATCAGGCTGTTGCTGCGGGTCGTAGTGGCGCGAACATCGCGTTTATTGCCTGTACGGGTGACGACGATATTGGCGAAAGTGTGCGTAAACAGTTGGCCAAAGATAATATCGATATTGCGCCGATCAGCGTCATTTCGGGGGAATCGACCGGCGTGGCACTGATTTTTGTGAATGGTGATGGCGAGAACGTTATTGGCATTCACGCCGGAGCGAACGCAGCCCTTTCTCCTGCACTGGTGGAAGCGCAGCGCGACCGGATTGCGCATGCCTCCGCCTTACTGATGCAGTTAGAGTCGCCGATCGAAAGCGTGCTGGCTGCGGCAAAAATTGCGCAGCAAAATAAGACCACGGTCGCCCTTAACCCGGCTCCGGCGCGTGAACTTTCTGACGAACTGCTGGCGCTGGTGGATATTATTACCCCGAATGAAACCGAGGCTGAGAAGCTGACGGGGATCCGGGTTGAAAACGATGAAGATGCGGCCAAAGCGGCGCAGGCATTACACGCGAAAGGGATCCATACTGTATTGATTACTTTAGGTAGTCGCGGAGTGTGGGCCAGCGTGAATGGTGAGGGCCACCGAGTGCCTGGTTTTAAAGTGGACGCCGTTGATACCATCGCTGCCGGGGATACTTTTAACGGCGCGTTAATTACAGCGTTACTGGAAGAGACACCGCTGCCTGAAGCGATCCGTTTTGCCCATGCAGCTGCGGCGATTGCGGTTACCCGTAAAGGTGCGCAGCCTTCCGTTCCATGGCGCGAAGAAATAGAAGCGTTTTTAAGTCAACAGAGGTAACGCTTGGCTACAATGAAGGACGTCGCCCGCCTGGCGGGTGTTTCTACGTCGACGGTTTCTCACGTCATTAATAAAGATCGCTTTGTCAGTGAGTCTGTCACTGACAAAGTTGAAGCGGCAATTAAAGAGCTTAACTATGCGCCCTCCGCACTGGCGCGCAGTCTCAAGCTAAACCAGACCCGCACCATTGGCATGTTAATCACTGCCAGTACCAATCCTTTTTATTCCGAGCTGGTTCGTGGCGTTGAACGTAGCTGTTTTGAACGCGGTTACAGCCTGGTGTTATGCAATACCGAAGGCGATGAACAGCGAATGAACCGCAATCTGGAAACGCTGATGCAAAAACGGGTGGATGGCTTGCTGCTGCTCTGCACCGAAACGCACCAGCCTTCCAGAGAGATAATGCAACGCTATCCTTCTATTCCTACCGTAATGATGGACTGGTCGCCCTTTGATGGCGAAAGCGATTTGATTCAGGATAACTCTCTGTTAGGCGGGGACTTAGCCACTCAGCATCTTATCGATAAAGGTTTTACGCGCATAGCCTGTATTACCGGGCCGCTGGATAAAACACCGGCGCGTTTACGTCTGGAAGGATATCGGGCGGCCATGAAGCGAGCGGGCTTGCCGGTCCCGGAAGGTTACGAGATCACCGGTGACTTTGAGTTCGGCGGTGGTTTTGAAGCTATGCAAACGTTGTTGTCACATAAACAGCGACCGCAGGCCGTTTTCACCGGGAACGACGCAATGGCCGTCGGAGCGTATCAGGCATTGTATCAGTCAGGATTGCGCATTCCGCAGGATATGGCGGTGGTGGGTTATGATGATATCGAACTGGCACGCTATATGACGCCGCCGCTGACGACCATCCATCAACCCAAAGATGAATTGGGCGAACTGGCCATCGATGTGTTAATCCACCGGATGGCGCAGCCCGCATTGCAGCAACAACGCCTGCAACTTACTCCTGTTTTGATGGCGCGGGGGTCGGTTTAGGCTTGTGTCGATCTTTGATCAGGTTACGTCCGTCTTTGGCTTTTAGCAGCATAAACATTAGCGCAGAGACAATAGTGATCGCGCCCATGGTTATAAAGGTGTAATGGAACTGTTCAACCGTATTAGTACCTTCCATACCTTCATAGATACGCAGGACGGCTGCGCTGATAGCGACCCCTAAACTGATCGACAGTTGCTGCGTAACGGCCAGCACGCTGTTACCGCTGCTGGCGTTCTCATCGGTCAGGTCCGCCAGAGTGATGGTATTCATTGAGGTAAACTGGGTGGACATCGCCATACCTAAAATAAACAACGGCAGGATCAGCATCCAGACCGGCATAGCAGGGGATTGCAAAGCGAATTGCGCAATCATCAGTCCGATAAACACCGTAACACCCACCAGTGTCGTTCTGTAGCCGAGTCGGCGTAGCACCTGCGTCACCATTGATTTTGCCAGTATTGATCCCAGCGCCGTTGGCGCCATCATGCAACCAGCAATTAACGCCGGATATCCAAAGCCTACCTGTAGCATCAGCGGCATTAAGAACGGCACACATCCTGTACCCAGACGCGTGGCAAGGTTTCCAGCGATCCCAACGGAAAAGGTTCTGGTCTTAAATATGGGAAGCGATATCAGCGGCGTTGGGTGACGACGCGCGTGACGAATGTAGGCAAGCAGCAACAGAATACTGGTCACAATAATGCTGAGTGCGACCCAGGTAGCGACAAGCTTCTCACCAAACAGCTCAACACCACTGGAAAACAACACCAGGCTCAGGCCAAAGAGGAAGAAACCTGTCATATCAAAGCCGCGGCGCGGCGTGGTGAAGTTCGGCATATATTTGCGTGCATAGAAGATACCCGCCACGCCAATGGGAATGTTAATCAGGAAAATCCAGTGCCAACTGGCCCACGTGACCAGAACCCCGCCCAATACCGGACCTAAAATCGGGCCCACAAGCCCAGGCATGGTCACGAAGTTAAGCACAGGGAGTAATTCGCTGCGCGGGTAAGCTCGCAATAAAGCCAGACGGGCTACAGGCATCATCATCGCGCCGCCGATGCCCTGAATGACGCGGAAAACCACCAATTCACTTAAGGAACTGGATAGCGCACAAGCCAGTGAGCCCAGCGTAAACAGGCTTACGGCAATCATAAAGACGCGTCGGGTACCGAACCTGTCTGCCAGCCATCCACTCACCGGGATCAGCATGGCGACCGTCAGGGTATAACTGATAATAGCCGACTGCATGGCGAGTGGAGAGCGGTTAAGGCTGTGCGCTATTGCGGGTAAAGCGGTATTGAGGATAGTGGCGTCTAATGCCTGCATAAAAAAGGCCATGGCTGCTATCCACGGCAGCCCGGCCATACTGCGAGATTTCTTTTCTGACATATTATTTATCCGGTAGCACGTTCGGTGCTATCAGCAATGCCTGACAGGCGGTGAAGGCGCGATCGCCATCGCTATCCTCTATTGCATCGACAATAGCCTGGTGCAAATCCAGCTTCACCACATCGTTATAGGTAATAGAGGTAAAGTAGGTCTGGTAGACGGAATGGAACAGTGATGCAAAGGAGATAAGGAACGGATTCGCACTCATTTCATAGATGTGCTCATGCCAGGCGATATCAACTTCTATCCAACGCTCGCGCCGGAAATTTCTTTTCAGCTCGACCATCTCTTCCATCAGTGTATTGAGATGCGCTTTTTGTTCTGCCGTGCCGATAGTCGCCGCCAGTAAACAGGCCTGAGGCTCCAGACTGATGCGCATCACCAGAAAATGTTTTATGACTTGAGGGAAATTATCTTCCGTCATCCACCAGGTAAGCAGCTCCTGGTCGAGGAAGTTCCAGTTTGCCTGAGGCATAACGCGAGTGCCAATACGCGGGCGCGGTAATACCATACCTTTTGCCGTTAACGTTTTTACCGCTTCTCTTACTGCGGTACGACTCACGCCAAACTGATCGCCCAGCTCTATTTCACCGGGCAGGATAGCTCCCGGCGCATATTCACCTTTTAAGATTCGCTGAGCTAACTTTTCGGCCAGAACGTAGGACAGATTCTTCTGTGCGGCTAGCTGTTGGGCATTTAAAGGCATGAATGTTATTCCTTACTCTTTCTCTTATTCATTAGTATGCCACCAGGTAGTGTGATTGCGGCTGCAAAAACGGCAAATTGCTTATTTTATGGCATGTTAATAGTTGTTTTGGTGAAAAAATGTGCATTCGGAAAGTTATTTTGAATTTCCCCTTGTCAGCCTGAAATAAGTCCCTATAATGCGCCTCCACTGACACGGAACAACGGATTACACGCCGCCGGGTCAGCGGAGAAAAGCGTAAATAAACGCTTGACTCTGAAGCGGGATAGCGTAATATGCACACCCCGCGCCGCTGAGAAAAAGCGAAGCGGCACTGCTCTTTAACAATTTATCAGACAATCTGTGTGGGCACTCGAGGATACGGATTCTTAACGTCGCAAGACGAAAAATGAATACCAAGTCTCTGAGTGAACACGTAATTCATTACGAAGTTTAATTC